>Ga0209416_1000701_pt1 | contig 31173 bp, 37 predicted proteins | sample RifGroF1_FD_184001 | JGI IMG/M metagenome (GOLD analysis project Ga0209416, IMG submission 184001) | Groundwater microbial communities from Rifle, Colorado, USA - Groundwater F1 (SPAdes) (version 2) | ecosystem: Environmental > Aquatic > Deep subsurface > Groundwater | place: Rifle, Colorado...
CCTTACATTGGATCACGAGAAAGTGCTGTCATACCAACTGAATGAACCATTTAAAACATACTCAAATATAGGTAGTGTATCACATGGGGTGGTAGATGGGACTCGAACCCACAACCCTCGGTACCACAAACCGATGCTCTAACCAATTGAGCTACAACCACCATTTTTGGAAAAATTGACTTTCCGTGCTAATTTTACCAAAAACTGTGAAATTTTGCTTGAGTTTGCGTTAATTATTACGTCCTATTTTATTTTATTTAGTATATAATACACGCATGAAAAAAATAACACAGTCCAAATTCATGAATGGCCCGTTTTTAATTATGATCGCAGCATCGCTGTGGGCAGCAGATAGTCTGATACGAGCAAAGCTCACAAATGCAATTCCTTCAACAGCTATTGTATTTTATGAACATTTATTCGCATTCGCGATATTATCACCGCTATTTATAAAGTCGTTTAAAAAATTTAAACAACTGACACGAAAAGACTGGGCATTGCTTTTATTATTAACAATAGTCAGCAGCGTATTAGGAACAGTACTTTTCACTGAAAGTTTCGCAAGAAGCGCAATAACATTCGACTTTGCAACACCAGTACTATTGCTCAAATTACAGCCCGCATTCGTTGTAACATTATCAGTAATTTTCCTGCGAGAAAAAGTAAACATCAAGTTCATCGGGCTCGCATTATTAGCAACAATCGGAAGTTACATGATAAGTTTTGGCACAGAGAAAATTCCAATAGAGCTCGAAGGAAAACAGCTCATATTTATACTCGCAATAGGTGCAGCATTCTGTTGGGGAGCAGGAACAATCCTAAGCAAGACAGTTTTGAAGAAACTCACATATTTCGAAGCAACAGTATTACGCTTTATGCTAGCAATACCCGTAAGTTTTCTATTTATGATAGCAATGAAAGACACATACAGCCCGTTAGATCTAGACATAAATCAGGTGCTGAGGTTCCTGTTCATCGCGATCTCAACAGGCGCAGTTTCAATACTAATTTACTACAAAGGCCTGCAAAAAACCCCGGCACGGATATCAACAATTGCAGAACTTGCCTTTCCAGTAGTCTCAATACTCATCGCAATAACAAGCCTGAACCCATTTGGCAGCCCGCAAACGCTTAGCCTGGCAAATATCTTCGGAATAGTCATATTATTGATTTCAATACTTCTAATCAGTTTTGATTATGGAAAAAAAGAAACAAAAGAAAAATGAACAGAAGTTCATAAAAGGCATCGTAATTCATGGAGAGAAAATAGGCCGAAAATTGGGCTTTCCAACGATCAATATTAAGCCTGATAAAAACCAAATAAATGCGATAGAAGGTGTTTATGCATGTAAAATATCTCTTGCAGGAAATGAAGATCTCTACGGCATACTGCATTATGGAAGCAGTCCGACATTCAAAAGAGAACATAAATTAATCGAAGTTTATGTATTTGACTATGAAAGTGAGCTTTATGATAAAGAGGTCGAAGTCGAATTTATCAGCTACATCAGACCAACAAAAAAATTCAGCTCAAAAGAAGAAATAATCGCGCAAATTACAAAAGACGTACTCAATGCCAGGGACATTTTAAAGAAAAGAGGGGCCTTCTAAAAAAGAATTAACCTAGGATCTAGAACATTTTCTTATCTGAATATAGTGCAGCAACCATGCCCTGCCCTTTATATGCACCCTTCATACCACCAACTCCGCTTACTCTCAATAATATATGTACTCCCCTCAATGATGGAATATTGTTTATTTGAGGATTAACCTGAAAAGAATAATCAGGACTTCCTCTTCCGCCAATTTTAGCGACTGTATAACCCCAGCCGTTATTGCTTGTCATGTAAGTACTATATCTATGTGAATGCCCCCTGCGCCATCCTCCTTGATAAATAAACAAATTAATACCATATTTCTTTTTAAACTTAGCATTTGCCTGGTCCATCATTCCACCGAGTGTACTTACTGACCAGCATAGGCCGGAACCATAATAATAACCTCTGCCAGGTGCCACATATCCTTTATTTCTTCCAAGTGTTATATATCCGCTTCCAATTAAACTAATCTTATCTCCTGGCTTGAGCACTCTCATTCTACTGATCTCATTTCCACCTGCAGTAGCATTAATATGTTTTCCCCAATAATAGTCCTCTCGTGTAAGTGGTTGATTGTATACAAGAAGTTTATACTCAGGGCTTAATTTATTTGCCGTAGTACCAGCGACATCATTATCTAATGGGTTCTCTTCATCATCTGCAGCAATCTCCAAATCAGCCATATCTCCCTCATATACGGGAAATTGATCGTAGTAAGCATTTTCCCCTGGCGCTGGAGTAACAGATAGGAAAGGATTAAACAGACCGAGGAAGATTAACAGACCAACTAAAAGATTCATGTTATGAATTTAATAATTAACCTAGTTATATATTAGCGCAAGTTATATAAAAAGAAAACAGGCGCCGTCCGGAAGTAATAGAAATTCTGACACTATACCCCTCCTGACCCCTCCTGGATATGAATATTTTTTCTGTTGCATAAACGCACATGTAAAAAAGGGGGGTGTCCAGGTACCCCCTTGCCTTACTTTAGTGGTATAAATTATTTCTTTCTAATAGATTCAAATGACTGCTGAGTGAGAAATTCCAAAAATGCGCTGGGCGGGACTCGAACCCACAACCTATCCCGATAGATCGGGATTGCTCTATCCATGGAATGTAAATAGAAGGTTATTGAGAAGCAAGAGTGCGCTGGGCGGGACTCGAACCCACAACCTACTGCTTAGAAGGCAGTTGCTCTATCCATTGAGCTACCAGCGCACTCTTGCTTCTTGCCCGAAAGTATTAAATTTTCTATATATTTACGACTTTTCTGTTTTTTAATTTGGCTTTCTCTTCTTCTAGATTCTTTCAACGTTTCGTAGACCTCTTTATAAACTAACGCCCATTTACCTTGTTGCTTTTCCGTGTATCTTTTTTTGCGTATATTTTGGTTATGTTCACCAAGTCTTCGGTTAATATTATTTGAACATCCTACATAATACCTATTTATTTCTTTATTATAAAGCACATATAAATACCACATATTATTCTTTTAACCCACAACCTATCCCGATAAATCGGGATTGCTCTATCCATTGAGCTACCAGCGCATTATGCTTTTGAATTTTATCACAAACAAGGCATATCTTACAGGTCGCGGAGACATACAATTAGGTTATCATCCATTTCCTCCAATAAATTTTTCAACTCTTCAGAGGCATTTTGGATAACGAACTTCAAATTATGATAAAAACGCCCTTCTGCATTGCGCTCGTTTAAATCGTGCAAACTAATTGGGACTTCTTACTTGAAGCCTCTTGTTGTAAGTTCAGAGGGAGTTTTTTGATCAGATCATTCCAAATAAAACTTAAATTATCCGACATTCCCGATGTTGAATTATATTGGTCCTTTTCAAATCTTGTAATTACATACTTACTGTTCATATACAATATTGTTTTGTGAAAAATTATTTGATCGTTGTTCACTTACATATAAATTTATACCAAAAATATATGCTGTTTCTTTTGGATCAAGATTAAGCACGGAAGAAATTCTATGGAGTGTTTTCGAGCCAGGACAAACGCAATTATTCTCAATTCGAGAAACACCACCTGTGGAGAGATTCGCCTGGACCTCAAGTTCCATCTGGCTCATTTTCATTCTCTCCCGAAAAAATCGCACCTTATCTCCCAATGTAATTTCTGTTTTGTTGTACTTGGACATGAAATTACAAATATTAATAGTTATACATTGATAATACTTTATTAACAATACATCCGACTAGAGTGGATAACAAGAAAAATCAACTCCATTTTTGTTGTAAATTGACCTTATATATACTATAATTCATTATATATCTCTATCGTCCACTATGGTGGATAGAAAAAGAAAATATGGAAAAGATCAAAGAAATTCAAAAATTTATGAAGTCTTTAGGCTTTAGCTCTATCGAAAGCAAGATTTACTTATCGCTTCTTAATCTGGGCCCTTCAACCATAACCAAACTTTCACGCAGGACACAAATTCCTAGGACAAGCGTCCATAGATATATAGAGCGTTTAATAGAAAAGGGCTTCGTCTCACAAACTTACAAAGCAAATACAAGGACAGTTATAGCCGAAGATCCAAAGAAACTTGAGTTGATCATTAGGGAGAAGGAGATTGAGTTGGAGAATAAATCAGAGAACATAGATGATCTACGCAAGAGCTTACCAAAAATCATTAACTCAATCCGCAACAATATTCCAAATGTAGATTTAAAGACTAAAATCGCAGTAAAATATTACGAGGATAAAAATGGTATAAAATCTATATATCAGGAAGCTTTTGCAGCAAAAGAACTAAGATCATATGTTAATTTATCTGCGGTTCATGAAGTTTTTAAAGAGAATGCGAGTCTATACGATCAATATCAAAAACAAAATAAATCTTTATTTGTTAAAGAAATAATTGACAACTCACCCGCATCAATTAAAATAGCCTCGCAGTTTTCCGAGAGGAAAAATTTTGAATATAAAATATCGGCAATACCAATAAACCTCTCCAGCATAGATATATTAATCTACGATGGTAAAGTAGCTATGGTAAATTATAAGGAACTATTAGGAAGCGTCCTAATGAACTGGGATTACTACGAGAACTCAAAAACTATTTTTGACTATATATGGCATACATTATCTTCTTAAATAGAATTTATTTTCTTGCTATGAATATTTGATACAAAGGGACAGTAAATTCGGCAGATCCTCTTAAATCTATCCCGTAAGTCTCTTGAACTTTATTGCACGCTTGACTGAAAACCATCAGTTCGGTTTCTTGTAAATTTTGCTCCGTTAGTGCCAAAATATCAACTGTTGAGAAACCGGATTCCAGCAATAGCTTCTCCATTGTGGCTTCTGTCCAGCAATAATCGTCAAACTCAAGTACAGTGCCATCAGGTTTCCTTAATACATTATGGAAAGGTTTCCCATCGTTATAACCATCTTCAGTAGGAGTCGGTGCATAATTATTAAAAGAAAAATCCTGCCCAAAGATATTTGGATGGAGACCTAAAAATACTGCTGCTCCACCTTGCTTAAGTACTTTAAAAATTCTTTCAAAGGCCTGCTTTAGTTCATCCTCCTCCTTAATTGTTGGGTGTACAAACGTAGCTATAACACCATCGAAATAACTACTTTCATCAGGAATCGGAATAGATTCATCGCCTTCTAGGAGAACAAAATCAAGGCCGGGAGTATTCCCATATTTCTCTCTAGCAATTTCAATACAAATTGCATCTTTATCACATCCTGTTACATGGGCAGCTCCAGCTTGAAGAACGTTTTCTGAACTATGGCCATGAAAGCATCCGAAATCTAAAATTCTTTTGTTTACTGGATTGAGCAAACTTATAGCTACAGCATAAGCTGGAATATCACTAGGTAATAAGTCGCTACTAATAATATCGTACTCGTGAATCCTATCGGTATTCCAAAAATTCCTTTCATTCTTAGGAGGTTCATCTGTCACAGTATCATCTTCTTTTTTTTCGTCAATACACATTTGAATTAGCTGTCATATATAGATTATTTATATATTATAACAATTATAATCAAAATACTCTAGAAAAGTTAGTTCGAAGTACGGGTAGTGCATAAAATATTTCGCTGTCCCAAAAAAACTTGGCGGTTATTCCTTATTTCCATCTTTCAACTTCTCCCCAAACTCCTTCCTGAATTTTTCCATCTTGGGATTTATCACTATCTGGCAATATGCCTGGTCTGGATTTTTCTCATAATAATTTTGGTGGTACTCCTCTGCTTTATAAAACCTTTTAAACGGCGCAACCTCCGTGACTACTGGCGCATCATAGATCTTTTTCTTTTCAAGTTCCTTTATATATTCCTCTGCAAGTTTTTTCTGTTTTTCATCGTGATAAAAAATCACAGACCTGTATTGTGTGCCTATGTCATTTCCCTGCTTATTTAATTGAGTAGGATCGTGTACTCGAAAAAATACATCCAGCAATTCGCCGTAGGTTATGACATCTGGATCAAATTCAACCTGGACAGACTCAGCATGGCCGGTTTCACCTGTAGTGACATCTTCATAATTTGGATTATCCATTTCACCACCGCTGTATCCAGAGACGACTGATTTGACACCCTTGAGCTCACGAAGGACAGCTTCAATACACCAGAAACACCCGGCAGCGAACGTTGCTTTTTCCAGTTTTGAAGATTGTTTCATTATTTTTTACTGATATATTTCCAAAGCGCAAGTGCAATCAATATAAGGTCCACAAGCACGAACAAATACACAATCCACATTAGAAAAGAAGCTCCGGATGTACTGCCGCCCATCATACTTTGCATCGAACCATAATTCATCATGATAATTAAAATAAAAAATAGAAATAACATTTAAATGAGTTTTATTAAATAGAAACGAGATCTGCTTCAGCTCTTTTCAATAGTACCGCATTTACAGCTACGGTGATTGATGATAGTGACATAAGAAGGGCCGAGACTTCAGGCCTGAGAGTAATTCCAAACGTGGGATACAAAATTCCAGCAGCGATCGGGATTGCTAGCAAATTATAAACACTTGCCCAAGCAAGATTTTGTTTCATTTTATTCACCGTTGCTTTACTTAGACGAATTGTACGTAGAATATCAGCCGGATCAGATTTCATCAGAACAACATTAGCAGTTTCAATCGCTACGTCAGTGCCCGCACCGATGGCTATTCCTATGTCTGATTGCGCAAGTGCGGGCGCATCATTTACACCGTCTCCGACCATAGCCACAAATTTACCTTCATCTTGTAATTTTTTCACATATCTAGCCTTATCCTCCGGTAGTACTTCTGCAAAAACGCGATCTATCCCAAGATCAGCACCAATGATCTCAGCAGTTTCTTTATTATCACCGGTGACCATAGCAATTTCTATTCCTAATTTATGCATACTAGCTATTGCCTTTTTTGCATTTTCCTTAATACTGTCTTGTGCACCGGCAATGCCCGCTAATTTTCCATCAATAGCAAGTATCATAATTGTTTTGCCTTCAGATAGGAGTTTATCAATATCTTTTTGAAGCAATGTTATGTCAACGTTTCTCTCTGACATAAGTTTTGCTGTGCCTACCAACACTTGTTTGTGATTGACAACAGCTTCGACCCCATGCCCGGAAATATTTTTGAATTTCTCGACTTTTTCTGAAATTTTAATTTGTCTTTTTTTCGCTTCTTCCAAAATAGCTTTACTTAAAGGATGTGAGGATTTTTCTTCTGCTGCTGCGATTAACCCCAAAATATCTTCTTCGCTAAATCCTTTTGCTGCAATAATATCTGTAATTTTTGGCTTTCCTTCTGTCAAAGTTCCAGTTTTATCTAGAACTATTGCTTGTATCTTTGACGCTCTTTCTAGTGTGGGTGCATCTTTGATAAGAATATTGAATTTTGCTCCTAGCCCTGTACCCACGGCTACAGCCGTAGGAGTGGCCAGGCCGAGGGCGTCTGGACAGGCGATCACCACAGTTGAAATAGCAAAAGTGAGGGCAAACATAATTGGCTCATTTGCGATTAGAAACCAAATGACAAAAGTAATTAGACCAGAACCAATCGCAATTATAACAAGATATTTCGCGAACCTATCTGCCAACTTTTGTCCGGGTGCTTTGGAATTCTGTGCTGTTTCAACCAATTTGACAATCTGAGCAAGTGTTGTGTCCTGCCCTATTTTTGTCGCCTTGAATTTAACTGAACCGCTAGTATTTATAGATCCTCCTGTGACTTTGTCACCTGTTTTTTTTGATACCGGAAGTGATTCGCCAGTGACTAAAGATTCATCTATGGCAGTTTCTCCTTCGATAATTTCTCCATCAACTGGCACCTTATCGCCTGGTTTTAATATTAAAATATCATCAACTTTCACTTCGGATGTTGGCACCATTATTTCTTTACCGTTTTTGAAGATCCTCGCCTGTGGCGGTACCAAATCAAAAAGCGCCTGTAATGCATCAGTGGTCCCTCTTCGTGATTTCATTTCCATCCAATGCCCGAATAATACAAATGTGATAAGCATTGCTGCTGCTTCATAAAAAGACTCCTCGCTTCCTGTAAGCGTTAGTATCACACTGAATATGTATGCAGTAGCCGTTCCCACGGCGATAAGAACTGCCATATTAAAAGTTTTTTGCCTCAGTGCCTTATAGCTTGAATAAAGAAATATCCAGCCTGAATAGAAAAACACTGGCGTGGCAAGCATAAACATAATCCAGTTCGCATCAATTGGAGTGGGAAGATTCAACCCGAAAATTTTCTCTCCAAGTGGAGAATACGCAATGATTGGCAATGTGAATATAAACGCAATTAGAAATTTATTTCTAATATCCTGCTCCATGAGCTTTGCCATATATCTTCCAGCTAATCCCGTATGTTCCATGCCCATCGTCATGCTCATACTCATTTTAAATTTTTGCCCGAGGGACTTTTTTTGAGAATGATCCATTTCATGGTTCTCGTGTATTTCCGTTTTTTTAGGGACAAGGGTCATACCGCACTTTGGGCATGTACCAGGTCCTTCCTGTTGGACCTCCGGATGCATTGGGCATGTATAAATGGTGTGTTTCATATTTTCATTTTATTATTTAATGTTTTCTCTATGTTTTTTCATTGTGCAGACCGTATTGTGCTGGCCTTTCTCTTCTCTTATTAATTTCCCGTCCTCAATATAGATCACTCTATGTGCGATATCTTTAATTCTTTCGTCATGGCTTACAATTATTATTGTTCTTTCTTCCTCGCAGCTGATTGAACAAAGCAACTTCATTACTTCTTGACCTTTTACAGAGTCTAGATTTGCAGTAGGTTCGTCAGCCAGAATGAGCTTTGGATTATTGATCAGCGCTCTAGCAATTGCCACCCGTTGTCTTTCTCCACCCGACAGATCATTTGGCACTGCATGAAGTCTTTTTTCAAGCCCAAGCTTTACTAAAAGTTCTTTTGCTCTTTCCTCACTATTTTGTTTATTAAAATCAGCAATTAATACATTTTCCAGTGCTGATAAATTTTGTAACAGGTTAAACGACTGGAAAATGAAACCAAAGTTCTCTCTTCTGAATTTGGCGGCTTTATTAGATGACAATTTTTGAATTTCTTTGCCATTCATAGTAATTTTGCCAGTAGAAGGTTTCAGTAAAGTCCCGATCATGGTCAACAGTGTGGTTTTCCCGCTCCCAGAAGGACCCATGATCATCACAATTTCAGCATTATTTATCTCAAGGTTGATATCCCTCACAGCAACCACCTCGGAGTTTTTACCCTGATTAAAAATCTTATTTAAATTTTCTATTTTTAATAAATGATTCATGCTTTAAAAACCTCTGCTGGATCAATTGAAAATATTTTCTTTAATGGGATAAGAGCTGCTAATATGCTCATAAATATAACTACCAATGAGACGGCAAAAATTTTTATATAATTAAGTTCATATATAAATCCACCAACAAATTCAGAAGCAAGTCTTGCTATTAAAGGCGCTAGTATATTACCAATTACTAATCCTAGTCCTCCAGCAATAAGTGCCTGAGTTACAGCTATATAAAATAATTGAAAGTTTGTGTAGCCAAGTGCTTTTAGAACACCATACTCTCTATTTTTTTCTATAACCGAAGTGTAGATTGTCAGTCCTATGACAGAAATTCCGATCACAAATGCAATAATTAAAAGCACTGCAATTATTGGCAGAAAGGAATCTTTAACGATTGCAGAATTACTTTCGAGAAAGCTCTCTTTAGAAATAATTTCCAGATCTGGAGATTTATTTTTAATTTCCTGGGCTATTCTGTCACCTTTTGCACTTGGTGCGCTTATGATGAAATAATTAGTATAGTCATTGGCATTCAATGCTTCCCTAGCATCTTCCTGTGTGGAAATAGCATAAGTGTATGCAAGCAAATTACCTCCCCTACTGATTCCAGTAATTTTGAGTTCCACTCCCTGGATAATTAACTTGTCACCAATAGTTAAATTATTTTCCTGTGCAAATGCTTCGTCAATTATTATTTGTCCTTTTGATAAATTTGAACTGCCTTTTACTATTTTGTACGGTTTTATAATTTTCCCCTCATCTTGGCCTATTAGATAAACATGGGCTTCCTGGCCATCAAGCTCGAAACTTATTTGCCTGCCAACAAATGGAGTCACTTTTTCAATGCCCTCTATACTTTCGAGCTGATCAATTGTTTTTCTTGGAAGTATGGATATGCCATGGCTTAAATCGCTGCTACCTTTAGACCCAACCCAGAATTCAGCCTCAATACCGCCTAGGAATTTTTTTACTTGGGTAGACCATCCCGCATAAAGGCCCAAAAGAAGAAGTATTAAAATAACTGAAAAAGTGACACCACCGACAGTAATCAATAAACGGCCTTTTTCTTTGAATAAATTTTTAAATGCTATTACGAATACAGATTTATTCATTAAAATAACTATATACACTTAAAATTTTCGAGTCAATGTGCTACAATAGTAGTAGATATATTTTAGCATAAATAGAATGAAATCTTTAGTACTTGGGAAACTTGAACAGGAAATATTATCGATACTTTGGGCTTCAAAAAAGCCATTACCAGTGCGGGCGGTTTTACAAAAAAGCAAAGCAGAACACGCTTACACTACTGTCATGACAGTGATGGGAAGAATGGTGAAAAAAGGTATATTGAAAAGAATTAAAAATGGTAAATCTTTTGACTATACTTATACCCAAAATAAAAAAGAATATGCTAATATACATTTAGGTTCGATCTATGATTCGCTTGTAAATACTTACGGAGAATTGGCTATCTCTCAATTCATTGATTCTGTCAAAGAAGACAGAAATAATTTAAAACTTATCGAAGAGTATTTAACAAAAAATGAATAAAAAACTAAGCATTTATTCTAATTCATTATTTGTAGCCTATTTAATTATTGGGGGCAGTTATATTGTATTTTCATTTCTATTATTGTACAGGTCTTTCCCCGGTTTTTTTATGCAGATTTTGCTCCTTGCAGATTCAGTTGTTAGAAACCCGGAGAGTCTTACTGGTCTATTATCCTCATCAACTTTTGTCACTAGCGTTATAGTTGGCTTGGTTGCAATTGTACTTGTATCATATTTATTTGCTGGGGTGATTAGGTCAATTAAACAAATAAAAAGGTCACATGGATTTGTCAAAAATATCAAGGTTTATAAAAACATAAATAGAATCAATATATTGAAGGACTGCCTGCCTGCCAGTCAGGCAGGGAAATACAATGTCTTTACAGCCGGCCTTTTTACTCCTAAAGTATATATTTCCAAGAGGCTATATGAGTCCCTGTCAAAAAAACAATTAGAGGCTGTGCTCGTACATGAGAACTCGCACGTTAAAAGTCATGATCCTTTAAAAGGCTTTTTAGTCCAGTTTGTAAATAATATATTTCCAATTTTTCCGTATAAGAAGAATTTTGTGGAACTATACTCCACAATGGTCGAACTGAAAAGTGATTTCAGCGCTGAAGAAAAAATAAAAGATAGGAAACCGTTAATTGAAGCACTACGTACCATATTGAGCTTTAACAATAGTAGCAATCTCGAGCCTGCTATTATAAAGTCTTACATTGACAAACCTGAGAGGATTCCAATACTGGTTGGCCTGCAAAATTTCCGTTATAAAATTGTATTTTTCGTGGTGACAATGTTTATAGCGCTAGCTGTTGTTTTACCGGTAAGTGCATATGCGACCAATTTTTATAATTGCGAACATTTGATTGATTGTATAAAAATTTTTATGAACAGCGTTGAACAGTCCGGTGCTTCATCAGATCAGGATCTATGTTCTATGCATGCAGACCTAGAGGCTCTTTCCTGTGGTGTGAAATAATTTCCAAAAAGCTTGACTTTTCTTTATTTATCTACTACACTCGTAGTAGTTTTATCAGATAGCTACTATATCTTATTAACTTTTATAGTAATTTTTATGAAAAAATCGCGTAAAAAAACAGAGATAGAAATTGACCTGTCGAAGTTATACATTCCAATATCGATAATCATAGGTTCATTAATAATATCCGTCTCAATACTTTATGGTTTCAAAAGTGGTAATACTTCCAAAAGCAGTAGCCAAAACGAAGCATCTTCTGCAAATTATGGAAGCGGGAGCAATGTGGGTAACGGAGATGATCAGGGAGATACCCCTCAAGCGGGAAATACCATAGCAAAAACGACTATTAATGATGATCCTTATTTGGGTGATAAAAGCAAAGCGAAAATCGCAATAGTTGAATTTAGTGATTACGAATGTCCATTCTGCAAAAGACATCACCAACAGACATTTGATCAAATTGTTAAGGAATATGTAGACACAGGCAAGGCGATCCTTGTATATAGGGATTTCCCTTTATCATTTCATGATCCATTGGCAACTACTGAAGCGATAGCAGCAGAATGTGTTCAAGACTTAGAAGGCGATAAAAAATATTTTGAATATAGTAAATTAATTTTTGACACAACTAATTCCAATGGCAAAGGACTGGAAAAAAGTAAACTTTATGACTTGGCAAAAAATATTGGTGTAGACAATGATAAATTTACTCAGTGCCTGGACAGTGAGAAGTTCAAAGATGAAGTTGCTAAAGATATAGAAGACGGTTCGGCTGCTGGAGTGACAGGGACGCCAGGTTTCATAATCGGTAAGTTAGGCCAGGATGGGACTGTGGAAGGGGTAATTATTGCAGGAGCATATCCATTCTCTGAATTCCAAAAGGTTCTGGATGAACAATTGGCCAAATAAAATTAATTTTTTTAATGATCTTAATGAAAAAAAATAATTCTAAATTAAGTGAATGCACATATTCGGTAGAAGGCATGCATTGCGCGAGCTGTGAAATATTAATTGAAAAAAAATTATTAAAACAGGCGAATATCGAAGTCGCGGAAGCGTCAACTCCAAAAAATCAAGTACTTATTGAATATGAAGGAAGCAAGCCAGTATTAAGCAGGATAAATAAAATGTTTAAAGCTGAAGGTTATCGTTTTAAGGAATATGATAAAAAATTTCACAAACCAATAAAACCTGATCAAAAAAATTCACCGCTTATTAAATTCGAAAATGGCACTTTAGTTCTAAATAGGAGTAAACTTTTCGCATTTTGGTTTATCGGTGTTAGCCTTCTTGGAATATACATTGCGTATACGCTGTTACAAAGAGCTGGACTTGCTTCCCTAGTTTCAGTAGATTCATCCTCTGCCTTACCAGCGTTTTTCGTTTTCGGCTTGGTCGCTGGTATTTCAAGTTGTGCTGCATTAGTTGGAGGTCTTGTTTTATCGATGTCTAAACAATGGTATGAACTTCATTCTGAAAGCAATTCGTTTTTAGAAAAAGTTCAGCCACATTTCCTTTTTAATCTTGGACGTATTATTTCTTTTACCGTATTAGGCGGAGTTTTAGGAGCGATTGGCAGTATTTTTCAAATGTCGCCAATGTTCACTGCCATAATTGCGATCTTCGTAGCGGTGATGATGACAATGCTTGGATTGCAAATTCTTGGAGTAAGAAGATTTCAACGATTTCAATTTACCGTACCTAAGGCCCTCTCAAGATATATTGCGGATGAATCAAATTTTTCAGGAAAATATATGCCCTTTTCAATGGGCGCACTGACATTTTTCCTGCCATGCGGGTTCACAATTACAGCACAATCACTGGCCATGGCATCAGGGAACCCTGTCACAGGAGGGTTAATTATGTCTTTATTCGCACTAGGGACTTCCCCGATGCTTTTACTTATCGGGATGTCGAGCACAAAATTATTTGAGCAGGGTACAATTGCTAAAAATTTTATGAAAATTGTTGGAATACTTGTGATAGTTTTCGGGTTAACAACATTTAGCAGGCAATTAACTGTCCTAGGGTTGCCAAGTTTAAGTGACTTGAACCTTGTTCAGGCTTCGAGCGGGGGTTTAGCTGAAGCGGGCTTAGGATCAGGAACGGCTTCAGGTAGCGCTGAGCAGATTGATCTTCCTCCAATAGTTAATGGTAAGCAGGTTGTAAAAATGGACGCAAGCTCAAGAGGATATGATCCAGATTACATAAGAGTAAGGGTAAATGTTCCGGTGAGGTGGGAAGTTAATGCCAAGGACATCTCGGGCTGTACCAATGCGATTATTTCAAACAGTCTTTTTGACGGGCAGATAAAACTTACAAAAGGTGAACTTAGTGTTAAGGAATTTACACCAACAAAAACAGGAAAGTACAGATTTACCTGCTGGATGGGCATGGTAAAGGGAATTATGGAGGTTGTTGATGCGGAAGACGATGCAGGTAGTGCTGATGCTGATGTACAAGATGACAGCGGTTCAGGTTCCGGTGCAGGAAACTCAGGCACTAACGATATTGCTGCAGACACGAATGACGATGAGGTCATCCCATCTGGAGCCAAAGGCTGTGGTTGTGGAGGTGGAGGTGGAAGTGGTGGCAGCTGCGGTGGTAAGTAAACTCTTCATTTTTGATTACGACATTACTTAAGTTTTAAATTACAGATATGAACACAAAATTTATAGTTACTTTTGTCCTGCTTTTAGTTATAACAACAGGAATTATAGTCTGGCTGTCAAGCGCACAAAGCCAAACCCCTAAAGCTGCAGAGTTCAACGGAACACAGGCGACTATATACATGGGCCCTACATGCGGTTGTTGTAAAAATTATGCTTCATATTTGCAAAGAGAAGGTTTCGACGTAGAAACTAAGGTCACAGATGACATGGACTCGGTAAAATCTCAAAATAATATTCCCAAAGATCTGATAAGTTGTCACACTACGATAATTGGTGATTACGTTGTTGAAGGACACATCCCAGTGGAGGCGATGGTAAAACTACTTAAAGAAAAGCCAGAAATAAGAGGGATTGCAATGGCAGGTATGCCTTCTGGTTCTCCAGGAATGCCTGGAAAAAAGAATTCGCCTTTTGAGATTTACAAACTCACAAAAGAGTTGGCAGGACAAACTCAAGAAGATGTCGAAAATGAATTATTCATGGAATATTAAATAATGAAGAAATACATCAAAACTCTGACAATTATTTTAGCTTTAGTGTTAACAATATTCGTGTCCCCGATCAAGGTGAGTGCCCATTGCCCTTTATGTACAATGGCCGCAGGGGCGACAGCAATGGGCGCATCGGTATTGGGAGTTGATGATATTGTTATTGGGATATTTATGGGGGCTTTCGCAAGTGCCATGGCTCTCTGGTTCGCGCGTTCAATTACACGAAGGAAGAAGTTAGTGCCCAAACAATACACCATATTAGCTATAGTGATCTTTTTAAGTACGTTAATTCCGGTCACACCTTTTATGGAAAATTATTCTTCAGTGTATGTTTCCCTATCAGGAGATTACGGGAGTTATCTGAATAGAACTTACATTATGAACAATTTTCTCATCGGAGGTTTTATTGGAGGAATTATGATGTTAATTTCTCCTTTGATCAGTAAAAAACTCACGGAACTGTTGAACGGGAAACATATTAATTATCAGGGTATTCTGGTCACTTTTTCGTTCCTTTTTACTTTAGCAATTATATTTCAATTTATTATTTAACTATGAAGAAGTCACGCTTAAGTCTAATTGTCGCAATTATATTTCTTGTTCTCGCATTATTAGCAGTGTTAGCACCAGTGTTTGCATATTTGGGGCTTGAATTTTTATCAGATCCCATTTATGGTTTCTTTCAGTGGTTTTGTCATCAAAGACCCTGGAGATCTTACCATATGTTTGATTATCAATACGCAATTGATGCGAGAATGATAACTATGTTTTTCAGCATTGGCATTGGCGGATTGCTAGTATATTACAAAGGACTCAAACAACTAAAAATAAAATCTATGATATTGCTCCTATTATTAATGTTGATCCCAATGGCTATTGATGGGGTTACTCAGGCTATCGCAGAAGTTACAGCCGTGAATAGTCCTGATGTGTTGCCTTTTTATGAGAGCACGAATTTTATAAGAAGTATAACTGGAATTTTTGCAGGTACGGGTATTGCATTCATTGTATTTCCCTTTCTCAATTATCACCAAGAACTAAAGGTTACTAATTCGTCAATTCAGAATTATATCAAGCCTATGATCATTACATTCTTTGCAACTTTTATTTTAATACCACTAATGGTACTTTTATGGTCTGTGACATCGGATAAGTATAAGCCATCTTCATTGTTGATTGATTTTGAGCAGCGATTTCCTGGATACAATTATGAAATAACTACAGGTGCAGGTCATTCGACAATTATTAGAGTAATAAATGGCCCAACCAAATTATATGAACAGAGGGCGAAATATTTTGAGAAAGACGAATATTTGAAAGAACAAAAAAATTAATTTAATTAATTATCAAGAAAGGTTAATTTAAAATGTCAAAAAATAGTAGAAGAAAACAAAGTAAAAAGAATAGTCAAAGTAGTACGAACTCATCATTTATAATTGTTCTAATTACAGTACTAGTCATTGGCGGATTCATATTTCTTGTTGGTGGTGGCGGTAGTGCTAAAAGTTCAAATTCTGATAATGGCAACAGTGCAAATTCAAGTGTGGTCAGTACTGTTGATGGTAAACAAATTATCGAAGTGACTGTAAGTGGTGGATATTCGCCAGGTACTATATCTGCAAAAGCTGGCGTGCCATCAGTTCTTAGAATGAAGTCTGATGGGGCTTATGGCTGCGAAAGAGCTTTTAACATCCCTAAGTTGGGGATCTCTGAGGTTTTGCCTGAAAGTGGGAATACTGATTTTGATTTAGGGGCACAAGCAAAAGGTGCTAAGGTTAAGGGAACTTGTAGTATGGGCATGTACACTTTTGTGATCAATTTCAGCTGATTTTCTAGCCCATGGCTAATTTAAATTTTTAATAGTAACGTCATGAAATACAAAATAGATATTGCAGGTATGCATTGTAGCGGTTGCAGTGCTTTGATGAAAATGAGCCTGGAAGACGGAGGTTTGAAAAATGTAGAAATAGATCCACAGGATAATACTGGAATGTTTGATAGTGTAGAAGACAACGATGAGGTCAAAAAAATGCTCAATAAAGTCTTTGAGGAACTTTCAGACTATAACTATAATAATTTAGTTGGCCAAAATTAACTCAATAATTCGTTAGTGAGTGAGTCAGTTAATCATTTAATCTGTTAATCATGTTTCAATGGAAAAAATAATGGTTCCTATTAAAGGTATGCATTGCGCGAGCTGTGCAAAGACGATTGAGAAGGCAATATCCAAGGTACCGGGTGTTGCTGAAATAAGTGTAAACTTTGGTACAGAAAAGGCTGCAATAGAATATGACAGTTCGGAAGCCAATCTTGACCAAATGAATGAAAAAATCAAGCCATTTGGATATGAATTGAACCTTGAGGACCATTCCGTCCACTTAGGCATTGACCAGCCTAAACAGGAAAAACTTGATGAACTAAATAAACAAAAACGAAAAGTTCAGTTTGTAATGCCGATTGCTTTGTTTGTTTTTGTGATAATGATGTGGGAAATTGCTTCCAAGGCATTTGAATCAAGATTGCCGGAATTTTTCGTTCCAATGGAACTTTATTCTAAAATCCTTTTGATACTCTCATCTATTGTTCTTTTCTGGATAGGTCAGCCGTTTTTGAAAGGAATTCAAAACTTTATAAAATACAAAGTTGCAAACATGGACACATTGATCGGGATTGGTACACTAACAGCATATCTTTACAGCGCTTTTATTGTACTGTTTCCTGAAGTAAGAGACTCCGCTGGCTTACCGGAAACAAATTATTTTGATGTAGCGATTGTTGTCATCGGATTTATAATTTTGGGGAAATACCTGGAAGCACGATCAAAATTAAAGACGGGCGAGGCAATAGAAAAACTTATGAACTTGCAGGCAAAAACTGCATTAGTCGAACGAGATGGAAAGGAAGTCGAAATTTCAATTGATCAGGTAATTTTAAATGATATTGTAATAGTAAAACCTGGTGGCAAAATACCAGTTGACGGTGATATCGTCGAAGGGAAATCTTCTATTGACGAATCTATGGTCACCGGAGAGTCTATACCTATCGATAAGGAACGGGGGGATAGCGTCATAGGCGGGACTATTAATAAATATGGTGCTTTCAAGTTCAAAGCCAAAAAGATTGGTGCTGACACACTACTTTCTAATATTATTGAGATGGTTGAGGAAGCACAGGGATCAAGAGCACCAATTCAGCGAATGGCTGATCAAATATCAGGGGTATTTGTTCCTGTTGTCCTGGTTATAGCAATCTTGACCTTATTGACGTGGTTGATACTAGGAAGCCAGTTTATACCGTTTAGTGAAGCCCTAACCTTTGGGTTATTGAGCTTTGTTGGGATTTTAGTTATCGCATGCCCGTGTGCGCTTGGTCTTGCTACCCCTACTGCAATAATTGTCGGTGTCGGGAAAGGTGCACAGAACGGTATTCTTATTAAAAATGCCGAAAGTCTGGAGAAGTTGCATAAAATTAACACAATTGTTGTAGATAAAACAGGAACGATTACTAAAGGTAAACCAGAGGTAACGGATATAGTTGTTGTCAATTCCGAGGGTGCAGCTGATAAGCTTGAAGTTTTGAGATTGCTTGCATCGCTGGAAAAAAACTCAGAACATCCTCTTGCCGTGGCTATCCAAGAAAGGGCAAATGAGCTGGATGTCAAATTAGCAAAAGCTGATGACTTTGAAATAATTGAAGGGAAAGGATTGAAGGGGATTGTAGAAGGTAAACTGTATCATGCAGGTAATTTGAAACTAATGGATGATCTAAAGATCGATTATGATGGCAAATTAATTGCTAGTCTGGCAAAACAAGGGAAAACTCCTGTAGTTTTCGCAAATGATAAAAAAGTTCTGGCAACAATTGCTATAGCTGACACAATTAAAGAAAAAAGTGCCGAGGCTGTGGAAAAGTTACACAAACTTGGAGTGCAGGTTGTGATGCTTACCGGTGATAATAAAAATACGGCTGAATATATCGCAAAGAAGGTTGGTATTGACAAAGTATTTGCTGAAGTATTACCACAAGAAAAGGCTGAGAAGGTCAAAGAGCTTCAAAATGAAGGACTTGTAGTTGCCATGGCAGGTGACGGAGTCAATGATGCACCTGCACTTGCTCAATCTGATGTAGGTATTGCTATGGGAACTGGAACCGATGTCGCAATTGAATCTGCAGATATTACGCTTCTTGCAGGGGATATTACTAAAATTCCACGTGCTGTGAAGCTTTCGAAAAAAACAATGCGCACGATCAAAGAAAACCTTTTCTGGGCATTTATTTATAATCTAATTGGAATTCCGGTTGCAGCCGGTCTCCTCTATCCATTTTTTGGTATATTGCTAAATCCTGTTTTCGCAGGATTGGCAATGGCTTTCAGTAGTGTGTCAGTTGTCACAAATTCCCTACGGTTAAAATTCGTAAAGATTTAAATTTTATCGTTAGTGCATGGGAAAAGAATACGAAAAACTTATTAAGAAAATAAGCGATTTGGACGTAAATACAAAATTGGATTTGTCTGCTGATGAGGATCTGAGCATAGCTATTATGAACCTGATCAGCATAGAGGAACACTTGTTTTTCACTGGAGCGAAGACCGGCAAGGCAAGTTATTATGAAATTTTGAATGAAGTTCGTGAGGTGAGAAAGTCTCTTTTGAAACGGATTATTAAAGATTACGAGGGTGAAATATGGTGCACTTCAAAGCACCTTTTAGCAGCCTCCTATCGATTGATTGAATATGGAACCAAATTACAGTCTGAGGCCGTTGCGAGTAATACTCATAAGACCAAAGACGCAGTGGACATATTTGAAAAGGCTTATGGTCTATATTCTCTTTTTTGGTTTTTAAATTTAGGTAATGACAATAAGGAATAAGCAGGCAAAAATGCAAAAAACAGAAGAATTTCAAAAAACTGAAATTAACTCAGCCAAGCCAAACTTTTGGAAAAAAATTACAGCTGCCGTGACCAAGGCTGTAGACTGTTGCAAAGAATAGGTCTACAAAATCTCATAAAAAACTTGGCAAATCCTTTATTTTGTTCTAGTATGATTAATATAAATTACAGCTAATATTAATTATCAGCATAAATTAAATGGAAAAAAACAAACCTTACTCTATTTTAATTTGTGAAGATGATTTAAACCTGCGAAATCTCCTTTCATTGAAACTCAAGAACGAAGGTTATGAGATTCTTTCTGCTGCAGAGGGATCTGCCGGATTAGAAATGGCACTGGAAAAGAAACCAGACCTAATTTTACTTGATCTACTTATGCCTGGTATGAAAGGCGATGCTGTACTTGCTGCACTTCGCAATGACCCCTGGGGAAAAACAGCCAAAGTAATCATACTAACTAATGTCAGCAATGATGATAAAATGATGAAGGAAATAGGTGCTAATAATCCTGTATTTTATCTAGTAAAATCGGATAATTCCTTGAAGGAACTTATAGACAAAATAAAAGAAACATTTCAAGAGGAATAATTTACTTTTTCCCTTTCTTTTCTTTCATCGACTTTTCAAATTCTTTGAAACCACTTTTCACAGCAGTAGTAAACTTATTCCATTTTTCCCATTCTTCCTTCTCTTTCTCGCTTTTGGCATTTTTCTTTTCTCCCCACTCTTTCATTTTTTCTTCACAATTTTTACCCTTACCTTCATGCTTGAACAGATCAACAAAAATACCAATCATTCCTCCAATGAAGGTCAATAAGAAGAATCCAATATACATCAAAGGAACTACCCAACTCGAATCAAGCATTCTTTCAATCAATCGAACACCTACCATAAAATCCACAAGTTCAAGAAAACGTACTAGCACATATGTGAACAATAAACTATTGATAGCATGGATCAAAGGCGATGGTGTATTGAAAGGAAAATGTAATGCCCGTACAAAATTCGCAACAAGCCCAATAACACTACCAATAATAACAAGATCGAAATAGTCATTCATGAACTGCACAATTTGTTCATAATAGTAATTATCTATGAAGGAATCAAATAAGTTCGCTAAAACTAGTACAAGTACTGTGAAAAAAAATCCGGCACAACTTTCAAAAATTACTCGAAATGGTGATTTGCTCATGAAATTAATTTGATAGATAAATAACGAACCTTATTACTATAATATGATTTTCAGAAATTTTCAACTTCTACTGAGGCCTTAGAGTTCCGGAAAACACCTGCCAGGCAAGCGCAGATTTGGCTACTAGGCTCAGAACAATGTACATTTTCTCCCCAAATAAATAATTTTTCCACGGTCCAACCTTTTTATATTGCAAGAACATATTTATCGCGAAAATATTAAAGAAAATAAATAGAGAAATGACAATACCGTAAACAAAATCTGGCACATTTGCATCAATAGAATTAACAGCGCTGATAAAGTACATGAAGATTACAATCCAAGGGACTGCACCTGCAAAGCAACCGAATATATAAGATGTCCAGTCAGTTTTTTTCGTCGTCTGATTATGCAATTCCATAAGTAGTCCAAAAAAGATCATTGTCGTATTTATCGAAAACATTAGTATTAATGTCGCCATATCATATACTCCACATAGCATGGCGATGACTACTATCATTATTGATGAACTAATAGAGTATTCCATCCATCTGGCAGAGTTCATACCCTTTTTTAAATTTTTCAAATACCATTGGTAAACCCTGGGTAATGTTAAAGATAAATGTGCGATAGAAGAAATGAGTAAAAACAACGCAATCATTGGCCCGATCTTTAGGCTACCAATTATCTCGGGTTCAACCACTGCCTGAAAATTTTCTCTTGATGCATCCAGGAACGAAGTCGTTAAAGGTAATTTAAATTCATTGCTCAACAGAAGCATCAAAACAGCTTGAGACAAATGCAAAATTCCCATAAATATATTGAAAGCACGCAAATTATTCACAAATTTTTTGATCATCTTAATTAAAAATAATAATAATAAATATGTCTAATTAAATTTAATATATAACAAACATGAATTCAAGCTCCAACTAATTCTAGTCAGATCAACTATATTATTAATATATAATTCTTGACATCATAAGGATACATTTGTATATTTAGTTTGTTAAATTTTTTATTTTTTATTTATTTTCAATGAGTATCAATAAGAAAAACCTTAAAGGTTTTACTTTGATTGAGATACTTATTGTTGTTGCACTTATTGCTATCCTAGCCGCAATAACAATTATCGCAATCAACCCTGCTAAGAACTTCAGGGACACTAGAAATAGTCAAAGAAGTTCAGATGTGGCACAAATTTTAAATGCTGTCACACAATATACATCAGAACAAGGACATCAATTAGCTGATCTTGGTACTATTCCTTTATGTACAGCAACACCAGCAGTCATTGGTACAAGTGGTGTTGACTTAACACCAGACTTAGTAACAGCCGGAGACTATATAGTAGCAATTCCAGAGGATCCTTCTAATGGAGATGCTGCAGATACCCGTTACACAATCTGTCAAACTGCTAATGGTAGAGTACAGGTTGACGCACCGGATGCCGAAGGCGGAAAGACAATTACAGTACAGAGATAAGGTTTTCATGATAAAAATCGAGAAGGGGCTTGCAAAAGCCCCTTTTTTGAATCTTTTTTTTGCTATTTTATAGAATTAAATTTTGTTGTATAGTAAACTGTTCATGATAAATTTAAAAAAATGCCCCAAGATAAAAATATAGAAAAAACAAAACCGGAAATTGTAGGACCAAAACCAGTAAAAACACCGGCTGGAGGGAAAATAACAACAAGTCTAACTGAATTCATCAATAATATAGTCTTTGAAGCAATGAACATGGGCTCATCTGACATACATATCGAGCCTAGAGAAACAGATGCTGTTGTAAGATTTAGGGTGGATGGCCTTCTAAGAGATATCTTAACCATAGATAAAAACTTTGAACAACCCCTGATCTTTAAATTAAAAATCGCTGCAAAATTGCAAACAGATGAACATTTTGCGCCACAAGACGGAAGGATCAAATTTAATCTCGGAGATCAGCGTGTTGATACCAGAATTTCGATTATGCCTACTACCAAGGGAGAAAAAATTGTAATGAGGCTTTTAAGCTCGGAAGGTAAATCATTTCAATTAGAGCAGCTTGGTCTTAGAGGGGATTATTTGACAAAAGTTCAACGGGCATATCAAAAGCCCTATGGGACAATACTTGCCGTTGGCCCTACAGGTTCCGGAAAAACAACAACCCTCTATTCTATTCTCAAGCTATTGAATTCACGAGAAGTAAATATAACAACAATTGAAGATCCTGTTGAATATGATATTAGTGGAGTAAATCAAATACAGATCAATCCAAAAACAGAACTTACTTTTGCCACAGGTCTACGCTCAATCCTTCGCCAGGATCCTGATATTATCATGGTCGGTGAAATACGTGACAGCGAGACAGCTCGAATAGCCATTAATGCTGCAATGACCGGGCATCTTGTACTATCGACTTTGCATACAAATGACTCAATAACGACAATTCCAAGGTTGATTGATATGGGAATAGAAGACTATCTAATCTCTTCGACCCTGAACATAATTATCGCCCAGCGTCTTGCCAGGAAATTATGTGAAAGTTGCAAGTCAGAGTACAAATTAGCTGCAAAAGATTATGATAATATAAAAACAATAAGACCGGATATTGCTAAATTTATAAAAACTGGATCAAGTTTATATAAAGCGAATGGTTGTAATAAATGTGAAAATACTGGTTATAAGGGAAGAATCGGGCTTTATGAAGTATTAAATATAAACGAAGCTCTAAGAGACATCATCTCACGTTCTGGAAGTAACGATGAAATTTTCGAGGCTGCAAGCAAAGACGGTCTGAAGTTAATTGTTGAAGATGGTATTGATAAGTTAAAAGAGGGGATAATTTCTTTGCCTGAACTACATAGAGTAACTGCTTTAAAAGAATAATATGGAAATTAAACTTGGCAAAAACAAATCGTTTTATATACTCAGTAAAATTTCAATGCTGGACATTGCTTTATCCATGAAGCATCTTGGTGTTATGTTGCGTTCAGGCATGGGTTTTGAGGAAAGTGTCAAGGTTTTAAGTGAACAGACACCAGACCAAAGGATAAAAAATGCCTACGTAGATATTTTGAAAAAAATGCAATCCGGGAAAAACCTTGCTGATTCCATGAAAGAACATAGGGATATCTTTTCAGATATAATTATTTCAATTATTGATGTTGGTGAGGAAAGCGGATCTCTTGAACAAAACCTCGAATTTCTTTCGGATTATTTAAAAAAAGAATACGAGCTAAAAAGAAAAATAAAAGGGGCAATGTTTTATCCTATTATTGTTCTTGCTTTAACCGTAGTTGAACTCTTGGGAGTAATTTACTTTATCTTGCCAAAGCTTGAGAATCTTTTTCTTGGGTTTGAAAACATACCTGCATTCACAGTTTTTGTTATGAATGGATCAAGATTTATCCGGGAGAATATATTGTATATCATAGGGAGTTTGGTGGTAATTCTTTTCATAATAGGTAGACTTCTAAAAACAAAACAAGGGAAGATTTTCAAAGATAAGCTTGCCCTTGTTTTCCCAATACTTAAAAAACTTAATAAAAACATAGCGCTCACATATTTTGCCCGTACACTAGGCGCGCTTTTGGCAAGCGGAATACCACTTGAGAGGGCTTTGGAGATCTCACAATCTACTATGAATAATTCAGTATATGCAGGTAAGTTAAAAATAGTACAGGAACAACTAAAAACAGGGAAAAATCTATCAGCGTGCTTAGCTGCATACCCAAAATACTTTCCCCCAACTTATGTCAAACTAATTGAAATCGGTGAACAAACCGGTAGCCTTGAAGATAATTTGAAATATTTGTACGAGCTATACTCCGAAGATGTAAGCGATATGACAAATAATATGGCAACTGTTATAGAGCCTTTACTTTTAATTTTCATCGGGCTGATGATCGGTGCCCTAGCCCTTATAATAGTCGCTCCCATCTATCAGCTAACAGGAAGTATTAATTCATAATGCACAAGTTGATTTTCAGGAATCAATCACTAAAAATGTTCCCGGCCTATACTTTATTAGAAGTGCTTGTTGTAATAGGTATACTTCTTGCAGTCACTATGTTTGTTTTCCCGATTTCTTTGAACCAGGTCAACGAAAATAAAGCAAAAAATGCTTCAAGTAACTTAACTTCACTGATTTTTAATATACAGCAGGATGCCTATGCGCGAAAAAACAACCAGTCGCAAGGCGTCGTTTTCCAAAGCGGAAGTATTATTATTTACCAAGGAGAAAGCCTTGCGACAGCAGTGTCCCAGGAGACAATTGAAGTACCAGACGACATTTATATTTCGTCAATTAATCTCACGAATGAAGCAAATGAGATAAACTTTGGAGCAGGAAATTTTAAACCAAATAATTATGGAAGCGTGAATATTAGTGAGAGTGGGAGTACATATCAAATTACTATTAATTCAGAAGGCTTAATTTATTATCATGAAGTATAAAATTCAGAATTCAATAATGAAGGCATTTAGTGTTGTTGAAATCCTGATCGCAATCGGTGTATTTACTATTGTTGCAGGAAGTGTCTCCATACTTGCGGTTGATTCCATACGAAATTCGCAAAATCAAAGGCTACAATTCCAAGCTGCAGCGAAAATAGAAGAGGCCACTAATGCCATCTTATTAAATAAGAATGAACAATGGCTGAACATTTTAAATAACACAGATAATGGTCCAAAACATATTTCATACAATGCAGGGGCATTCGAGATAGCAGATAGCGAAGAAATAGATGGTGACATAACATTCAGTTTTATTATAGAAACAGTTTATCGCGATGCACTTGGTAATATTGTACAAACTGGAGGAACTGCTGATATTAATTCCAGAGAAGTAACCATGACTGCATCCTGGCTAGACTCCTTAGGACGTAGCCAATCAGTTGTTTCAAATGTATATATAACGAACTGGAACACACCGACGTGGGTGCAGACCACAGAAAGTGATTTCCAGGCAGGCACCATAGATTCCACAATTGTTACAGCAACAGGAGGTGGTGCAGTAGAGCTCGATTTAGATAGTACAATAAGAGGAGATTGGTGCCTGCCTCAACTAACAGTAACCCAATACAATATGCCGAGGCAAGGTGTACCGACTTCCATTGTTGCCGAACCAAACTTTGCCTACCTTGCTACTGGAGAGAATGCTTCAGGACCGCCACTTGAACATGTGCAAATAAGTAGTACTAATCCGCCCGTGGTTGAGTTGCTACAAAGCTACAATGATAATTTAAAAGTTAGTGATATAGCTTTCAGCAATGACTACATTTATCTTGCAACAACAGATAAAAGCCGTGATGTCACGATCTTCAATGCCACAACAAATCCTTTCCAACAGGTTGGATACTACGATTACAGTTCAGCTAAATCACCTGCAACGGTATGGGTTGATGGTAATGTCGGCTATGTGATCTATGAAAATACACTTGATACTTTTGATCTTTCGAGTGTCAATGGTTCTCGTCCAAGATTGGGTACGATCGACTTACAGGCTTTTGGAGTTGATATAAAAGTGGTTAATGGATATGCGTATGTTGGTCTTGCAAGTGCATCTACACAAATGCAAATTATCAATGTCAGCGATCCTGTGCACATGAGCGCTGCAGGTACTGTAAATTTAACCTCCCAGCAGGCCAGGGCAGTTTTTGTCAGTCCTGATGGGAACCGGGCCTATCTTGCAACTGCCCAGTCGTCCACTCAGGATGAATTTTTCATTATTGATACAACAGTAAAAACCGGACAGCATGCGAAGCTTTCATCGCTGGACTCGCAGGGTACGGATCCAAAAGACCTATCTATTATCAATAATCGTGCGATTGTTATCGGTGTTGGCGGACAAGAATATCAAGTTATCCAACTGGATAACGAAGCCTCGCCAGCAAAATGCGGAGGGATTGAAAATAGCGCTGGTCTATATGGTGTTCAAACTGTAATCGACCAATCCGGAAATGCCTGGGCATATGTTCTAACAGGAGACTCTAATGCTGAACTTATGATAATACTTGGAGGAGAGACTGGTGGGGGTGGTGGAAATGGACAAGGCTCACAGTACCTGGAATCTGGGACTTTTGAATCGTCTGTCTTTGACACAGGAAACGCCCAAGCATATTATTATTCACTCACCTGGGATGAACAACTTTATGATAATACTGATTTGCGTTTACAAATAAGAACTGGTACCACTGCCGATCTTAGCTCTGTTCCATGGAGCGGACCAGACGGGACAGTAAACACTTTTTATACAGACCCGGGTGGTGAACTTATTCACCAAAATTCACAATTAAAAAGATATATTCAATATAAAGCATATTTTACGTCAGATAAAATTAATACACCTGTTTTACAGGAGATAAGAATTAATTATCAATAAATATATGGTACATAAATTAAAAAAATCAAAATTTAACCTAAAAGCTGTGACGCTTGTTGAATCTATTGTATATTTAGCCTTATTCGGAGCTATTTTTCTTGTAATTATTCAATTTGCCGTAACTATTGGATCTTCTAATGATAAATCTATTGCAAATAACGAATTACAAAGGAGTTTAATATTTATAAACGAACATATTAATGATACATTTACCGAGTCTAGCTCAGTTGACAAAGACAACTCAGTATTCAATTCAACAGAAGGCAGATTACGCTTCAACACAACTAGCGGTTATATGGAATATACAATCGAGCAAGGAGATCTGATCTTCGACAATAATGGTGTACAAACTAACACAATCTCAAATCCGGAATATAATATTACAAATTTTTATATTGAACCAGTGTTTGCTAAAGACGGTAGTGTAACAGGTGTGAAATTAACAACAAACATATCAGCAAGCAAATCTGGCGTGGACAGAGAATTTCATTCATCTTATTTACTAGATTAATTTTAAATTAATTGAGACTAAATCTAACTTGAAATACATGGATATTATAAAAAGTACGGTGAAAAAAATTTCGCAAAGACAGGAGAAAGCTGCTATAGCATTAACCACTGTTATCGTGATCTCGGCAATTTTGCTCTTATCAGGCACAACCATTGTGCTTATAAATATAGACCTTGCCCGCGCGACAAAAAGTTCTAATGCGACTATTCTGAACAGGCTGAGATCGAAAGGATGTTTTGAAGAAGTGCTTATCAGATTAAAAAATGATAGTTCTTTTACTGGCGATGTTGATTTGGCTTATGATAGTTACACCTGCACTGCGTCCGTAAGTAACAATGCGAATCCTCAATTAAAAGATATTTTAGTTTCTAGCACTTCTGGTGAATACCACTATGAAGAAAGCCACATTGTGAACATTTCCACTGATCCGATTCAGATTGTTGATTAATCCCGATTATGGGCTCAGCGGGACTCGAACCCGCAACCATTCGATTAAGAGTCGAGTGCTCTAACCAGTTGAGCTATGAGCCCTCAATCGGGACAAACAATTCACTTAAAAGAACAATACTTGCACTTGAAGGGATTCGAACCCCCAACCCCCTGTTCCGAAGACAGGTGCTCTATCCAGTTGAGCTACAAGTGCACGTCGAAATCATACTCCCTTAAGAAAACCAGTGCCATTATATCGCAAAAGGACCATGTCTATAAAGCCTGCGCATCCAACAATGATTCCTGCTCGCCTAAGGTTTTTAGATCCTGGCAAATTATATTACCATCTCTATCAATTTCATACTGTTGTAATTTGATTGTATTTTGATCTATAACCCCACCAAACATATCAGAATCAGTTATTGAGTTGTTCCATAGTCCAGAATTAAACATAATCAAATCCGGTTCCTGCCCAGTTCCTTCAAACAATTCCAATTCAGCTCTATGCGTATGCCCAAATCCTCCTCCAATACTTCCATCACGGGATGCAGCAAAATTTTTATAAAGCTCATCTGGCGATGCAAGCAAGTGACTATAATACTTGAAAACTGGTCGTTTTTTATTCACATGACGTCCGGCATGAATATTCAATACTAAACCACATGCACGCCTTAACCACGCCGTCTTCCATTTTCGAAGTGCTTCGGCATGTAGACTTCGACCTTCATTCTCTAATTCATCAATTTTTTTATCCAGCAATGTCTCACCATAAGGGGCCTCTGCAATTTTGTGCCCGTGCACAATAGAAATAGCATGCTTATCTTTTGTATTAATGCTTGCAGGATAAAAATTATCTAATTTAACTTCTTCGGTTAAAACAATATTATTATCCAAAAATTCTCTTTTAACCATATCTTTTCCTGCCATGGCTTTAATAAACTCTTTCACTTCTAATAAATTCTTAAAAGGATCGTGATTTCCTGTTGTAAAAATGAGCTTTTTTAGCGGACGACTTGGACTGACAAGACGGTCATTTAAGCGCGATAATAGATGGTGCCAATTGCCTTCTTCCAAAACTTTTCTTACATTCGGTTGAATAGAATTATCTATAAAATCGCCGTTGATAATCAATGCTGTAAGATTTTGTTCATCAATAAATTTATCCAAGAAAACATCAATTGTCGGCCAACGAAAATTCGATCCGACATGCTCTAAGAAAAAAGTATGCATATCGCTTACGACACCAACTTTTTGAGGATAATATATTTCCTCCTTTTCTCTTACCACTTTAACCGTGTCGAGTAATGAAAGCGGATAGGTTTCATAATATACTTCCGCACTATTTTCAGCATTTGGAGTAGCACTTATTTCTATCTCTGGAATAAACATTTGGAGAAATTATATCAGCTCAACTTTTTCATCATTTAAATCAGATTGAAGTCCTGTTTCTTTTTCAATTATTCTAACAAGCTTTGAATCCTGGCTTTTTTGAAGGAGGTCTCTGAGCAGCTCTTTACGGTTGATAAAAGCTTCGATCTTACCTTCTTTATAAAGTTCTTTGTAACTTTCATCCATTAGTTCCACAATTGTCACAGATTTTGAGTTATACATCTCAACACCAGTTGCGATAACAAGTGAATATGCATCAGGCTGGGCAAACCTATCATTTGCAAGGATAATTGATGCTATAGCTTCCTCAGCATTGGATTCTATAAAAGTGTCCCGATCAATAGGATTTGCGTATATAAAATCAACTTCACCTGGAAATGGATTGAAATCAGTGTCGTTTGATATTAGAACAATTTTGAGGCTTGGCCCAAAATGACTTCTTAATAATTTTATAACACCTGCCGTAAGTGAGCTGTACCCATATATAACAATATGTTTTTTGTATCCTATTCTTATAATCCCTCTTTCCTTCCTTTCATAAGTGAGGCGTATTAGCTCAGCGACTTCTGATATAACAAGGGCCAGCAGGAAAAGGCTCGTGAAAAATACGAAGATCATAAAAATTTTGCCTTCTACTGTTATTGGGTAATTACCTTCTATGTAATTAACACCATTTAATGCGAGTACCCACCACCAAAGCATTTCTTTGAATGAGTCCAGCTCTTGATTTACATCTCTCTCTGCTAAAAAGATCAAGAAAGAAAACGTGAACGACACCGTACAGGTATAAAATATCCATAAGAAAGTATGCTTAAATCTCGAAGTTAATTCCCTGTTAATTCGAATTCCCACAAAACTTGTATGTCTTTTTTTATTTATCATTTTTTGTCTTTAGTGCCCTATTCTTATATAACGAAAAAGCTGTCAATGTAAATACAATTGAATACATGATAAACCCGTATACGCATGCTGGTAACGTTGCAATTGTAACTTTTTTTTCACCGCAACTGACGATCGCATCCTGACATCCCTCTGGTACGAAAAGTTCATAATAAGATAAGTAGCCTGAGAAAAGGATGCCTGCAATGGCAATTACTAAAACTACCTGAAGGGTTTGTTTATATGGCATAAAAGGAATATGAAAAATAAAATACATATATCTACAAAATGTGAGAAATTTCCTTATTCAGATTATATTTTTCTTCATTAGAAATCAAGTGCCTCTTGATGATATAATTAACCCGTTCTTTTACAAATTCGTTTGATATTGTCGAGAAAGCCGAGGTGGTGGAACTGGTAGACACGCTACCTTGAGGTGGTAG
>Ga0209416_1000703_pt1 | contig 31129 bp, 32 predicted proteins | sample RifGroF1_FD_184001 | JGI IMG/M metagenome (GOLD analysis project Ga0209416, IMG submission 184001) | Groundwater microbial communities from Rifle, Colorado, USA - Groundwater F1 (SPAdes) (version 2) | ecosystem: Environmental > Aquatic > Deep subsurface > Groundwater | place: Rifle, Colorado...
ATCCAATATAGGCAGCTAAAACGGGCATGAATATATATTATCAGATGGCGTGTCTATCTGTATACTGGATTAGCCCCATATATCTTGCTTTTTTGACTTCCTGAGCAAGCTTTCTTTGGTGCTTGGATGTTAAACCGGAGTATTTTTGGGGAATGATTTTACCTCTGTCACTGATAAACCTTCTCAAGACCAAGGCCTCCTTATAATCAGGGGTAGTGCCCGTTTGCGTAAAATAGCACTCGGTGTTTCTCTTTGGCTTTCTTATTGATTTTGTATTTGTTTTTCTCTTTATCGGCATATCTTTTTTAAACAAGCCCCTGCCGGGCAGGGGCCCGAATTTCTAATTAATTGGAAGAATCGAGGTCTCCCAGGTCTATATCATCAAGATTGATCTCTTCTCCGGAACCGTTTCCGGTTACAAAATCTTCTTCTGTAGTTTCTTCTTCGCCTTCAACACCATCTTTCTTGGGTGACAATATTATCATGTCGTCAATTATTATCTCGGTCTTGTATCTCTTTTTACCGTCGTCGCCTGTCCAGTCTCTGGTCTGAAGTCTGCCTTCAACGTAAACTTTGGTGCCCTTTTTAAGGAGCTGTCCGCAGATCTCGGCCAATTTATTCCAGGCTACGATATTGTGAAAATCAACGGATTGTTTCTTTTCACCCTGTGTGACCCATTCTCTATTCGTGGCCACTACAAAACTTGCTACGGCGTTACCCTGAGGAGTGTATCTCATCTCAGGATCTCTGGTGAGGTTACCTATGAGTATTACCTTATTCAGGTTTCTTGATGCCATATACCTCCAAATGTCAGCTCTGAGCTGTAATTAAATACCTAAACACACCGTTCATTAGTTTCAATTTAGTTTCAAATTTTTTGAGTTTAGAGGGGTCAATTTCGAAGTTTATTACCTCGTAAAAGCCTTCTCTTTGCTTATTCATTTCGTAAGCAAACTTCCTCTTTCCCCAAAAATTAGAGGCACTTACTTTGCCCCCGTTAGAATCAATATTTTCCTGAACTTTAGAAGAAAGCTCTTTAGCTCCCTCTTCTCCGAGTTCCAGTTTATATATATTCATTATTTCGTATTGCTTCATATTTTTAGATAATTTCCTTCGTCAACGAGTCTATTATATACATTATGGTTTAGGTGTCTACCAAAGACGTCTAATGTAACTAGAATCATTTGAGCTTATGAATAGTACAAAAAAAGTGACTTTTGCGCAAGGGGGTCGGCTCAAACGCTGAAATTAAATTCGACCACATCCCCATCACGCATAGTATAGTTTTTACCCTCGAGTCTCACCAAACCCTTTTCCTTGGCCTTTTTAAGACTTTCTAAGGGCTTTAGATCGCTGTAATTAACGATTTCAGCTGAGATGAATCCCCGTTCAAAATCGGTGTGGATTTTACCGGCTGCCTGAGGTGCTTTATCTCCTTTTGTGTAGGTCCACGCGCGTACTTCTCTGGGTCCCATAGTAAGAAAAGATTCGAGGTTAAGAAGCTCGTAACCCTTGCGTATAAGACGGTCGAGACCGGGCTCGGTAATTCCAATCTCTTTCATGTAGGATTGTCTCTCGTTTTCGTCAAATTCAGCAAGTTCTGATTCGATTTTGGCACAAATTCTTAAACCGCCCTTGCCTAATATTGTTACGTTCTGGGTATCCTGAGTGCTCAATTTTGTCTCATCCGTGTTTAGTATAATTATCATTGGTTTAAGAGTGAGAAGATTAAGGTCTTTTATAAGGTTTTCGTCCCCTTTTCCGAGGTTTAGAGATAACGCCAGCTCTCCCCTATTTAGGGTCTCATGTACTTTTGTTATAACCTGTAGCTTACGCTGAGAATCAGGGTCTTTTGCCATTTTTAATTCTTTTTCGAGGATGGGAATCTTTTTTTCTAAGGACTGGAGGTCAGCCAAAATTAGCTCTGTGTTTATAGTCTGAACGTCTTCTTCCGGATTGGTCGCCCCTGCTCTTATTACATTTTCGTCGGTAAAGTCGCGGACAACCTGAACGATGGCATCCACCCCGCGTATGTGACCGAGAAATTCGTTTCCGAGTCCTTCTCCCTGAGAAGCTCCTTTGACGAGGCCTGCTATGTCATAAAATTGGACGACTGCCGGAATTATTTTTTCGGGTATTTGCCTGTCTCCAGCCTTATTTCCGTAATCGTTTCTGACAAACTGGGCAAGAATGTTCAGGCGCGGGTCTGGTACATCCACGATACCGGTGTTGGGCTCGATGGTGGCAAACGGGTAGTTAGCCGCAAGTGCGGCCTGGCGCTTTAGCAGGGCGTTAAACAACGTTGATTTTCCCACGTTAGGCAAACCGACAATTCCGATGGATAGTGACATATGGGGTGATTATATAGTGCGTAAGAGTTTTTGTGTAGAAACCTAAAAAAAACGGCCTACTGATTGTTATCAATAGACCGTCCGGTCGGAAGTGGGCATTCAAAAGTTTGGTAGTTAGTTTCTTAAAGCTGTGTGCGACATCCCCTGGATCTGATGATTCTTATTATTCGATGCTTTTTCGCCTAACTCTTTGTCCCGCTCAAGCACCTTCCTGTTTACTTCTTTTATCAGGTCGGAAAGGCTGAACGGGTGTTTTTCGCGGGGCACTTGTGTAATCATAGGCTGCCCTCTACTTTCCTTGAAATACCACCTAATTCAGAGCCCACTTCCATGCGAAGGGTATTATACCCCTCATCCTGGGTATTTGACAAATCACTACAGGTTAAGTTTTCCGCGGAATTCCGGGGAACTCTAATTACCAAACCGGGCGAATTGCGTTTAATACAGGTCCGGATGAAATTTTCGGAGATACCAAATTGAGTGGAAAGCCAGTCTTCTTCACGTCCAGATCTAAAGGTCGAGTATCTTCCCCCATCCCTGTTGATGTTTGGAACAACTGTACAACACCCCTCGTCAACTTGCGAGGGAGCAGCCTTTTTTACCTCTATTAAGATGGGCTGGTTGCCTTTATCTACATTTTCAAGAATAAAATCGACACCGTTTCTGGAATCATCGTCGGCACTTGCTTTTTTCAGTACAAATTGAGTGTTTGCGGGCGTGTCCAAATTGCGGATTACATGCGCACTAATGATTTCGGACATTACGCCGCTTCTTAGGGTGCTAAAAGATTGATCGTATTCTTTTGATTTCGGTTTGAGGATTTTAACTAAATCCAAAACGTAATCAGCCATTTGCGGATTTTCATTCCCCAGTTCAACAAAATCCCCCATAAATAAAGCCGATGTCCTACCTTCTACCACTTCTTGCGTAACACTGTCTGAATCCAGTATGCAAAGAAGCTGGGTGGCAGTGGTAATCACCTGCACCGTTGTATCGTATACCTCCCGTGGGGAGTAGTCTTCAAGAATCCTCAGTAGTTTCTCTGTGCCAAGAGCTCTGGATAAAACGAACCTGGTCGCAACCGTTTCTTTTCCCTTGCCTGTAGCAATCTGTTCTTCAAATAAGCGCTGTTGATTTAGGTTATACCGATAGTAGATGTCGAGGGCTTCTTCAACTGTTTCGACCTTTTTGGGAATTTCGATACCGACAGTGCCCTTTGAATACATATCATAGACCTCCTCATAAAGCTCTGTTGTCGATTTATCATGAAATGCCGGAAAGTTGGCGATTTCTTCCGGAACAACCGAGAGATCAAAAATTGATTCCAGGGAAACCCATTCCTTTTTTTCAAAGTAATCCAAATAGTCGGGGGTATGTAAATTTCTATCTTCTGCGATCTGTGCCAGGCTCTCTAAAGTGTCGGCGGAGTGTACTGTTAATGTCATGAGCCAAATAATTATAAATGGAATTACGTTATTAATAAATGACTCTTGTGAGATATAGTTGCCAGTAAATCTCTTCTTAATCAGGAGAAGAAGCTCAAAAAACCCCCCGCCAAAAACCAATTGAGTAAGTTTATGGGGGGGGGGTGACAAAGCCAAAGAAATCCTATACCAAACTTTTCCGGATTTCCCGAAAGTCATATTCCCTGAGACCGTTGTCCTGTTCCTGAAGCTTTTCTATTTCCTTCCAAAACAAGTTTCTCGTAACGTTAACGTACTCAGGTGCCGGTTTACCGAACAAACCTTGGTAAAAACTGTTAATTACCTCTACAGAATCGAATACTCGGACCAGGGGGCCTTCGTAAGAGGAAAGCCAGACAACGACTGCCTTTTCCCTGTCTTTTGTAACATGAACCAGGTAAATCTTAATATCGACCTTGTTCCACATTTTCTCTCCTTTTTCTAAAAACACGCTGGAAGGGCATTATACTTTACACTAAACTTGCTGTAAACACGGGTATCGAGCAACTAAAAGTAATACTAACGCGCCGACACTAACAACCTGAGAAGTTTTAAAAGGGTAAAAGAGGTAGGAACCATTTCAAAGGGACAAAAACCCAGTGATAAATCATTGCACCTTAAACCGCCCTAAACTATCATATACGTAGATGAATTTCAGAAAGACTGCCCTAGCCGTAATACTATTGCCTTTGCTCTTTATCCTGGCGTCACAACAATCCGTGTATGCAAGTAAAACACCACCCCTCACTTCTCTAACTAAGACACCCGCGCTTCCAAACGGGCAAAATGATTGGTATATAACTCCTGTTAATATAATTTTGGCAGCAACCGACCTCGACAGTGGTGTAGGTTCAATAAATTACAAAATAGACTCTGGAAATTGGGTAGCGGTAACAAAATCGGACACCCTTAATCTTGCTCCCAACCCGTCATTTGAGACCGCAAGTTCAGCTTCATCTATAAACACATTATATTGGGAGGCTGGCCTGCAGGACGGACAAGCCACATACAGCAGAAATACTTTAAACTATGTATTTGACGCCACATCAATAAAAATCAACTCCACGGGCGCTTCCTGGCACTCAATTAGTCATGCTGTCAGTTACGCGGCAGCTAATCCTCTTAGCAACATGAACGCCGAAGTATGGGTAAAAACAGAGTCCGCAATAGGCAGTGCTTATTTTAAAATGTTCGCCGTATCTAAAGATATAGACGATAACTTTGTATACACAGAGCTGGGACAAAGTAATGCTGTTAACGGCACCACAGCTTGGACAAAGATAACCGAAACTTTTGTCGTCAGTGTACCCGACGCGATAGGGGTGTATATGGAGGTCGGACTTGAAGGTGCCGGGGTTTTGTATATAGACGGAGCTACGATAAATAATTCCCTCAAATCAGCCGACACAACCTTCACGGTATCAACGGACGGTAACCACACGGTCTCTTATTACTCGGTCGACCGCTCAGGAAATACGGAACCAACCCAAACCGAATCTTTTAAAATTGACCAGACGCCGCCAACTAACTGGCATAATTCCAGTGCTTACAGAGGTGTTGGACCGTGCGACCACTGCCTATACGTCACAACTATGGTCGACGACACAGCTTCGGGTCTTTCCACGCTCACAGACAAGTTTCAATATCATACCGACAGGAATCCGGGATTTGGGAATTTTGAGGACTTGATGCAGTGTGCGAACAACTGGCAGGCAGATCAATGGGCGCCTCTTATATCGCCTCCGTTCCTGCCCGGGGCCACGACAGCAAACCTGCTAACCCCAAAGACAGACTTCTGCGACAGTAACTGGAAGATCTGCAAAACCGTAAGATTCTATGCGGAAGATCTTGCCGGAAATTCCTCCACGAAGGATCTGTGTATTAACGGCCCCTGGATTAAACTACGGGGAGGGGGTCTGGCTGGAAGCAGGTTGGGAATAAACATGCTGTCGGAAGCAAGCGATAATAACACGGACAGCATTATAGAGGCGGGTAACACCCAGATAAGCTTTTTTACGAGCACTAAAGACTGGGTTGTAAAAAATAATTTTGGAGTGAAAGATTACACCTACGCCGAGCTTTTAGACACGGCAAGAACGCCTATTGAAATTTTTACCTCACTCCCGGTAACGAACGGCGTTTACATCAAAAACGGCAATTTCACGATAAGCCCCACCAGTATACCGAGCGGGTATGGTACCTCCACGTTCAGACAAGTGATTTTTGTAAACGGCGACCTAAGGTTTGATAAAGAGATAACGTTGTCGCCGGAATCTGCCGTCTTATTCGTTGTTTCCGGAAACGTCGAAATAAGAAAAACTGTCAGTGAGATAGAATGCGCCGTACATGCAGACGGCACATTTTACACCGCGTACGACACCAACGAAGGGGACCAGACAGGGACATTGAAACTAAGCGGGGTGTTCGTAGCCAATAAGTTTATATTCCAAAGAACACTGCAGGGAACCGATAATGTTGAAGATCCCTCCGAAGATTTCACATACGATCCAAAGTTCGGAAATCTGCTAAGAGAATATATAGGGATAAACGCCGTCAGGTGGTTAAAAACTGAGTAACCCGGCGGAGCGACGGGGTTTACGGATACCGCAGAACTTCTACATTTTCCTTTTAATCTTAAACTTCCCGTCCGGAAGATCTTCTACCTCATAACCCATCTCAAGAATCTGTTTTCTTGCTAAATCGGCCTTGTCCCAAATCCCGGCTTTCCTGTATTCGGATCTCATTTTAGCAACATCCAATACTTTCTGGGGAGTATCGTACGCCAGGTGCTCTTCGAGCTTCAAACCTAAAACCGAGTCCATTTTCAGCAAGGTAGCGAGCTTTTCCGGCTCTCCCATCTCGGATTTTATCATCTCCCAAACTACCGCGAGAGCTTCCGGCATATTAAGATCGTCATTAATCTTGTCACCGAACTTCTTAAGAAAATCTTTGGATGCTTTTGCCGAGTCTTCTTTTTTGTAACCCCGGGCAAGCTCATATAATCTTCTCAACGCATTCTGGGCACTTTGCAAGGCGTCCCAGGTAAAGTTCAACTTGCTCCTGTAGTTGGATGTCATAAAAAAGTATCTAAGGACCATCGGGTCGAACCCTTTTTTCTCGATGTCGGTCAAAGTGTAGGCGTTACCCAAGCTTTTACCCATCCGCCCGCCGTCAACCATCATGTGAGCCCCATGGACCCAGTACCTGACGAATTTCTTTCCTGTTGCCGACTCACTCTGGGAAATCTCGTTCTGGTGATGTGTCATCCTAAGGTCTTCCCCGCCGACATGAATGTCCAGGGTATTTCCCAGCTCAGCCAAAGACATTGCCGAGCATTCCAAATGCCACCCGGGAAATCCCGTTCCCCAAGGAGAAGCCCATTCCTGGGAACGCTTAACATCAACCGGCGAAAATTTCCATAGCGCAAAATCGGTGGGATGCTTTTTCTCAGGATTAATTTCAACTCGGGCGCCTTCCATCACATTGTCAGTTGTATAGCCGGAAAGCTGTCCGTAACTTTCAAATTTTGAGGTGTCGAAGTAGACCCCATCAGACGTCGTATAAGTGAAACCTTTTTCCTCCAGAATTCTTACAAGCCTTATCTGCTCTTCGATATACTCCGTGGCCTTAGTAAATTTCTCGGGACGAATAAAGTTCATCTTGTCATAGTCCTGGATAAACTTCTGAGCGTAGTATGTGGAGATTTCCGCCGCAGTGCGCCCCTCTTTAGCAACCGATTTTTCTATACGGTCCTCCCCCGTGTCTGCATCTCCTAAATTATCTCCCGTCATGTGGCCGACATCGGTGAGGTTCATTATAAATTTCACCCGGTTACCGTTGAACAGCAGTGTCCTGTTTATAAAATCGGAAAGTGTGTATGTCCTAAAATTACCTATGTGGGCATAGTCATAAACTGTGGGACCGCAGGTATACATTGTGACCATTTCGGTATTGAGTGGACTGAAATCTTCTACTTTTCTTGTGAGTGAATTGTATAACTTCATTGCTTCGATTTTAGCACAACCGTGCAAGAAGGAATATCGGATTAAGAGAGTGGGGTTAGGACAATTCTACTTAATTTCAAAACGGCCTTCCAAAGCTCTTCCCAGGGTAATATCGTCCGCGTACTCTACGTCGCCGCCGACAGGAAGCCCGCGCGCTATGCGGGTTATTTTTACTTTCCCCCCGTCCAAGCCACGTTCGCGCAGCATCTTTGAAATATACATAGAAGTGGATTCACCCTCCATGCTCATATTTGTCGCAATGATAATTTCCACGGTTCCGGGATTGTCTACATTTTCGAAAGAAACTTCTCCTGCCAGACCCTCTACTCTGTCCACAAGTTCCTTAATAAAAATCTCCTCCGGACCTATGTTGTTAAGAGGATCTATTATTCCGTGAAGTATGTGATACGTACCCATAAACCCTGTGCGCTCTAACGCAAATGAATCCAAAGAATTCGCAACAACAACTATGGTTCTTTTATCGCGTGCCGGGTCTCCACAAACAGAACATACGTCAGTTTCCGACACGTTTTTACATATTGAACAAAGGTGGGTGTTTTTCTTTAAACCTTCTAAAGCCCCGGCAAATGTTTCTAAATCTTCCTGCGGAAAGTGCAGCAGGTAAAATGTCAGTCTTTGAGCAGTTTTGGGTCCGATTCCGGGAAGTCGCTCGAAAGATTCTATTAATCTGGTTAAAGATTGAGGTAATTTCACTTGAGTATTCTATCAAATTAAAGGGAGTCCGCCATCAAATGCTTCGATTACCGAGTCTTTGTTAAACACCACCTGTGCAGGAGCTATGTTAAGGTCTGTCAAATTTCCTGATTCTCCGGTTTTTAACTTCTTAGGTTTTTCTTTGCTTAAAACACACTTCAATGAAAGATGTATGTCATAAATCTCTGACATAAGTTTTTCGACCAATTTTCTATTTTGAGGAGACTCTAACCTCTCCTTGTGAAAAGGGTAAAACACTTCAAGTATGACAAACTTACCCTCAATTTTTACAGGAGTTCCCGATTTTAAAAGGGCTGTCAGGGAGTGATTAAGTTCCCGGCTTCTTTTTATAAATTCTTTCCATTTTTCTTCAAGATTTTCTAAAGTTATCAGAGATGCTTCTTTGTCTTCGGCTGAATTCTTTTTCTCATTATCCGCCTTTTCGGTTTCTACTTGAGTTTCTTCTTCCTCCTCTTCGTCCTCTTTGTCGTCCTTTGGCATTTTTTTACTTATCCCGGGTTCGGTTTTCGGCTGCCTCGGAGTTTCCGCTACCTCTGAACCGCCCCCCGTTGAAAGTAACTCTTCTCCCCCGCCAATCTTAGCCAGTGCCATTTCAACCGGAAGCTGGGGAATGAAAGATGTCTTAATATTTTTATGCTCCTCAAGGATTGAATTCATTGCGTTAAGGATCCAGGACACTGACAAACGCGACGCCTGCTCTTCCATCTCAGACAAAAGTTCAGTGGTCGCACCCGAAACTTCTTCCTTTACTCCGGATTTTATAAAAAGTAATTCTCTTAAATATCTAAGATACTCACCGGTCCAAACATACAGATCCAGTCCCTCTTCGTATACCTTCGACACAATCCTTATGGCCGAACCCGGGTTTCCGCTCAACAGGTGGTCAGTCAGTTCGATATATATTTCTTTTGAACCCATGCCCACCAGCGAGTCGACACTAATCTCCCCGTCCGAAACCTGCTGTAATAAAGTCTCGGCGTCTCTGAAACCTCCCAGGGAGGCAAGGGCGATTTTCTCCAAATCTTTTTCTGATATTTTTATTTTCTCGCTTTTTGTAATCTCTTTTAACTTCTCTATTAGCTGGGGCATAGTAGCTCTTTTAAACCTGTAGACCTGGCATCTGGATTTAATAGTGTCGGGAACTTTATGAAGCTCGGTGGTACAAAGTATGAAAGTGGTCTTTTTTGGAGGTTCTTCTAAAGTTTTCAGCAGGGCATTGAAAGCCTCGTTCGTCAACATGTGGACTTCATCGATTATGTAAACCTTGTTCTTGCCCATCGTCGGTGCCAACTTTATCTTGTCTTTTATTTCCCTGATATCGTCGATACCCCTGTTGCTCGCGGCATCAATCTCTATCATATCCACAAAAGAGCCTTCTTTAATAGCTACACAGGAAGAACATTTACAGCAGGGGTCTCCTTTTGCAGTAATGTCAGCGCAGTTTAAAGCCTTGGCCAAAATCCTGGCTAAAGTTGTTTTTCCTGTGCCACGTGGGCCGACAAAAAGGTAAGCATGAGATGTTTTACCGCTCACAACCTGCCTGGACAAGGCATCGGCAGCATCGTTCGGTCTGCACACGTCACTGAATTTTTGAGGGCGGTACTTAGTGTAAAACATAAACATAATAACTGTATTACAACACCCCCTCCGGATACAACCAACCTGTGTTGGTACAACCCGTTAGGTACTCATATTTTCCGTAATATTGTTGACTAATATACGACTTTCCGTTGTAACGGCGCTAATTAAAATTATCCGGGAATATCTATGGAAAATGCTGCGTAAGCAAGGAAAAATGGAGTTTTCGTGTCAAACAAGATTTCCAAAAAATGCGCTACCTATCTTTTTAATCTCCTCCAGCTCTTCTGAAGAAAAATCGTTTAAAACAAAGTCATCTACCGGCAGTCCTGAGTCGGCAGAAGGCCTCCCTATACCTATCCGGATTCTCTTAAAATCTTTTGTTCCTAAAGAATCCATTATGCTCATGACGCCTTTGTGGCCCGCGTGTCCTGCCCCAACCTGTTCTTTTTTCTGTCCGAACAACAAATCTACATCGTCGTGAATTACACAAACGTCGGCTAAATCAATGCCGTAATACTCCTTCACCAAACTCACGGCTTCCCCTGATTTGTTCATGAAAGTTGTGGGTTTAACAAAAAGAAGGTCTCCCGTTTTACATATTTCCGATTTTAATTTAGGGGATGTTTCCCAGGATAATCCTTTGTCTGCAATGAACTCGTCCAGAATTATAAATCCGGTGTTATGGCGGGTCTTTGAGTATTTTTTATCGGGATTTCCCAACCCCACAATCATTTTCATTGTCCGGTGTCCTTTTTAACGGGTTTGCCGTGAACGGTATGTTCGTCATCATCGTGATGGTGAACCCCCAGTAGATGCAGTACTCCGTGCGCCACAAGCTCAGACACTTCAGTTTCAACTTCATTCCCATACTTATCCGCCTGTCTTAAAGCCTGCTCTTTGTTAACAACCACGTCGCCGAGGTAGTAACTGCCATCTTCCTGTTTTTCATTAATTGGAAAGGACAGGACATCTGTAGTAGTGTCCCTATCAAGGTATTTTTTATTGAGCTCCTGAACCGCTTTATCTCCTGTAATGGTAACGGAAATGACGATGTCATCCATGTTCAGTTGCTCGGGTAGATTCTTTTTCATTTACTTCTTGTTCTGAGGAGGAAAATTAACCGGTTGCTCAAGTTCAAAAGGGAACATTTTAGCAAATTCCTCGTAAACCACGAGTTCTTTTTTCTCTTTTTCTACCAAATCCGCTCTTCCGCCTTTTTCAAACAGCTCGGCGGCTTCTTTTCTATTTTTTACCTGTTTGCGGATAACTTTGAAAACGTCCTCGTCGGTTAGGGGTTTTTGCTGAGCTCTAAGCTCTATTTCCTTGTTCTGAACCTGGGAAATGAAATACCTCAACACACCGAGCTTAAACGTATCTCCGGACTTCTGAAGCTCAAAAACCATAGCCTTTAAATTATCGTAGATCATCCTCTAAGTTTCTCAAATTTAAACTTTCTTTCAAGTTCCTTGGATTTCTGTCTTTTTAATTCGCTTGGTTTCCTGTAGTGAGATCTGTCTTTTACTTCGTCAAGGATTCCGGATCTTTGTACTTCTCTATTGAACCTTCTTAAGGCTTGTTCCAAAGACTCACCGTTCCTTATTTTTATTTTCGTCATTATAATAAGCAGCTCTTAGTAATTAGTGCTAATTAGCAGAGTCTGCTATTCAGTAGGCACCTCCAAACGCTTTATATTAAATAAAAACGTGCTTTACGACTTATACACAATTCTGGCAGTTCATATCTTCCGTTGTTAGCCATTTACAAACGGTTAACCGGGAGCCGTAAGAGTTTACCAGATATGTTCGACAGTTTCTAGTATATTACCTATGTCAATTTTTTACTATTTGTACACACTGCAAAAACGTTTAGATTACAAGTTAAAAGGGATAGGCTATAAATCTTGCAGCTACAATGACGGTTCTATCTGACGACGTCCTTAATCGTTATTAGTATTAAAAATCCAAGCAGGAAATACATGCCAAACCTGTGAAACACCGCCTCCATCTTAGGATTCGGTTTCCTGCGTGTAACTCCCTCAAATAGTACGAATACTACCCTACCGCCGTCCAGGGCCGGAAAAGGCATTATATTTATGATAGCCAGACTCAGAGACATAAGCGCGGTGTAATCGAACAGGGTAAGCCACGCATTGGGGCCTCCGTATTTCAAAACCATGTCTACAAGATTATAAATTCCTACAGGACCGGAAACACTTTCGGAAACGGGAGAGATGTCTCTTGTTTTAAACGAAAGCGACACTATCTGACCCAACGTGTTCATAGAGTAACCCACAACATTGTAAGAGTGGTAAAAACCTACGAGGACTCTTTCGAGGGGTCTCTCATATGAAATCGACACCGACTCTCCTAAATAAACTCCGATTATAGGTTTTCCGCTTTCATCTTCTGTGGGAGAAACCTGAACATTCCGGATTTTACTGTAGGTTGTGTCTTTCAGATCGTTCAGGGTAAGAAGAACCGGCTGGCCTGCAAACTCTGAGAGCACGCTTTTAAACTGCTGAATATCCTTAACTTCCCTGCCATTCACCGCAGTGACAGCTTCACCTAAGGTCAATCCCGCTTTTTCAGCCGGAGACCCGGGCTGGATTCCTGAAATGACGGTTCCGATTTTGGTAGTTTCGCCGAATTTAAAATCGTAATCAAAGATCAACGGCATCTGAAAAGTCTTAAAACCGTTTACGAACATAAATATGTAGAAGATAACAACGGCCAGAACTATATTCATGAAAACGCCCGCGGTCAGTATTATCCCGCGCTGCAGTGGTGTTTTCGCTGCAAAGCTTTTTGGATCCAGCGTACCGGTTTTTCCCAAGTCGCCGGTATCATCCTGCCCCTGTTCCAGGTCTTCTCCGGTAAGCTTTACGAACCCTCCGAAAGGCAACAGGTTAATGGAATAAGTGGTCTCCCCGAACTTCTTTCCGATTATGCGCGGCGGGAGCCCCCATCCGAACTCCTCCACTCGGACACCGTTGGCTTTTGCTGCCATAAAATGACCCAATTCATGTATTAAAACCAAAACCGAGAGTATTAGTAAAAAAATTATTAGGGTTGTCATGTATTAATTTCCGGAACTACACGGTTAAAATTTCTGATCTCTTCTCTTCGCTCATCTTCTCTACTCCGTCGGTGGCGTCTTTAACAATTTTCTCCGTTTCTTCCTTGAGACGGAATTTTTCATCTTCACCTATGCCTTTTTCTGCAAACAATTTTTCTATATCCTTCATCGCATCCTGTCTTGTGTTTCTTATGGAGTTTTTGGCCTCTTCGGCCTTCGCCCCTACAATTTTGGCCAATTCCTTGCGTCTATCCTCGGTAAGTGACGGCACGGGTATCCTTATCCTGTCGCTCTCCTCAATGGGATTAAGGCTTGCCTGGCTTTCTCTTATAGATTTAGTAATGGATTTAATAAGGCCTTTGTCCCAGGGTACTACTACAAGGTTTTGAGAGTCCAGAACCGTGATGGATCCGACCTCTATTATCATCATCTTCGTCCCATACGCGTCTACCGGAATATTTTCTATAAGGGCAGGTGACGCTCTTCCTGTACGGATTTGCGACAACTCCCCCTGTAAAAATTCGTGGACTTTAGAAAGTTTTGATTTTAGTTCCGAAGTATTCATATGTACTGAATAATATCAGGAAAACACGGGCTTACCAACCTTTGCTTACCTACGGGTTTATTCTTCCCCAACGGAGTATTTGACGAACTTCTTAAGCTCTATCTTTTCCCCAACCTTGGCGGTGGTTTCGTTTAGTAAGTCTGAGATTTTCTTTGACGGATCCCTTATATATTCGTCGTTTAGAAGCTCCTCAGTCGATTTATAATCGCCTGTCGCAGCCTGCATGGCAACTTCCTTACATAGCTTCTGGAAATCGTCTGTTTTGGCCACAAAATCGGTCTCACAGGCCATATAGATCATGGTTCCGACCCTTCCTCCGGCGTGAAGGTATGTAAAAATCAAACCATCTTTGGTCACCCTGTCGGATTTTTTAGCTGCTTTTGCCCCAACCTTCTTCATTAATTCTTCTTTAGCCTTTGTGTAATCTCCTGAAGAATTTTCAAGAGCCTGTTTTACTTCCAAAACACCTGCTCCGGTCTCTTCTCTTAAATTTTTTATGTCTTTTATGTTTAGTTCCATTTTTTCTCCTTAGTTAAAATTACTTTTCGGGGTAATCCCCGAAATGCATACTACTTTTTGGAGTACTCTCCAAAATGCATCTGTACTTTTTGGAGTAATCTCCAAAATGCATCTGTACTTTTTGGGGTAACCCCCGAAATGCATGGTCACTTTGTAGCCTTTTTAGCTTTGGTTTTCTTTGGAGTTTTTGTCTCCTCAGCAACCTTCTCGGTCTTTTCCTCTTTTTCTTCTATCTTCTCTATTTTTTTAGGTTCAACCACTTCAACAACGAGCTTTTCTTCTATCTCTTCAACCTCTGCAGTGACAACAGGGCTCTCTTTGGTTGTAACTACCATATCTTCTTTTTGTTCTACTTCCGGCTCGGCCGCTTTTTCCGCTTTCTTAACCTGCTCAGCACCTTTTTTATCAAATTCCTTGTAACCTTCTTCTACCGCGTCGGCGATAGCACGTACCAGTATAGCTACCGATTTGATGGCGTCGTCATTACCGGGAATTATGTAATCTATTCCTGTGGGATCAGCGTTAGTATCGACTATAGCTACTACCGGGATTCCGGCGTTTTGGGCTTCTTTTACTGCGGTCCTTTCCCTTTTCGGGTCTATGACAAACAGGACATCGGGAGTTTCTGTAAGATTCAATATACCCCCGTACACAAGATTCATTTTTATGGTCTCCCTGTCTATAAGCAGTCTTTCCTTTTTCGTATATTTATCAAACTCGCCCGTTTCTTTACCGCGCATGTACTTGATCAGCTTGTCTAAATTCTTTTTAATTGTAGGGAAGTTAGTAATAGCTCCGCCAATCCATCTCTCGTTTACGAACATAGCCCCGCTTCTTGTAGACTCGGCCTGGATTATCTCCTTAGACTGCTTCTTAGTTCCAACAAACACTATTTTCTTGCCTTCTGAGGCCTGTTTATAGAGGAACTCGCACGCTTCTTTTAGCAAGCGCTCGGTGTCCTCCAAATCAATGATATGTATATTCTTGCTTACAGTGTAGATATAGGGCTCCATCTTCGGATGCCATCTTCTTATCTGGTGGCCAAAATGGACACCTGCTTCAATTAATTCTTCAATTTTAGGCACTTTGTATTTAGACATAGTTTTCAACTTCAACCGCGTTTAAAAGCGACTTTCTTATTTAAATTTATATTTTTTGGGAAACCGCAAAAACTGTTATAAAAACTCACCTAACAGATCGGACGCGGGTTCCCTTTTACTTTTGGGACTGCTTCGTGCAGTTCCTCACCTAAGCCCTTTCGGGAGGGAGATATAGGCAACTGATAAGTTAGCACACCGGGAATTAATTGGCAACAATATCCTTCTGAGAGTATATTGCCGAATTAAAAAAGCCCGGTACGTGATCGTATGAACGACTTACTCGGATAACTGTGACAACTTGCGGATTATCATCGTCCGAACTCAGGGTTGCCCTAGAGACTATCTGAAATCCCTGAGGCGGAATAGTAAATCCCAAAGCAGGAAGCACACCTACCGTAGCATCTCCTCCTAGCGACATTACATTCATAAAATAGGGGGTACCGGCAGTGGAAATGTTGGCACACCAATCGTACATGGCATGGGGTGAGACAGCGGCAGTAACAGGAGTCCCTGTCACTGTGAAAGTCACTGCATCCGGACTTGGAGCTACTGCATTGGGTAACACTAAATTCTCCCTCAAAAGGGCGTCTGAGCTCCATAGCGTGTAGTATAAAGCGGTGTTACTAGCGTTGTTACTGTCTGCCCAGCACAAAGTTACCTGATTACCGGAGTAACCTGACATCGCTATTCCCGAAAAAGCACCGTTCTTTAACCTTATCTCATAACGTTCAGGGTCGGATTCATTGGCACTTACAAGATCTACGGTCACCGATGTATCAGTTGCAATTTCTGACGTATCCCCCAGCGTAAATATGCAGGCGCCTTCAGCAGATGACCAAGTCGACGAAGTATTTCCGCAGTTACCACCTGCTACCATAGCGGCAAGTTCAGAGACAGGCCGGGATACAAACCTTTCGATACCAGCTTCTGCGGCATAATACACTTTTGCGAGTGTATCTGTGGATGAAACCCGTTTTGTCATGGAAAGAGTTCTGGTTGCTACTGAAACACCCACCACCATTGATATTGTGAGTGCAACAACCACAAAAAGAAGTGCCTGACCTTTGTTGTTTATATAAATTCTACGTTTATTCAAGGTTACAATTCCTAATTCTCATCAAAATCAAATACAAACAAATCGTTCAAAGCGGGTATCAAATTGCCTATACCTATCTTGTTGAGTTGTGTAATATAAAAAGGATTAAATTTCACAAGTACCGCAGGACGGAGTTCGTTGGACGTAGCTACCATATTTCTGTCTAACTTAATTCCGAAATCCGAACCTTTGTCTCCTCCGCTTATAACCGGTCCTTCTATGATTAGCGTGCCGGGAGAGGACGTAGCAGTGAGGGGTTTATTTGCAAATGTAATGTTCCTTGTAGTTATTATGGATGCCTTAATGTGAGGATCGGTGGTCTTAGGATTCAAGTTAGTACCGTCAATCTCGTTGCCTATTACAATATCCCTGTCGGCTAAAATAATAAGTCTCGAAGTTCCGGTCGTAACTATATTATTTATATAGAACGGCTGGTTCTTAAATGGAATCACCATAACGGCCAGTCCGGTATCCCCTGTTACAGTATAAGTGTAGGTACTGGGAGCGGAAGAGATATTAGGATCCAATGCAGTTATGTAAGCAGGAGCGGCAGAAGTAACCGCAAAAGTAGACGATGTAGGGAAAGTCGAAAGTTTGTTCGTGTTTTTCAGGGAGTCTATTAAAGACGTGAGTGTTTGTTTAAAGTAAGCACTGTTTTTCTTTGAAAATTGATTTCCAAGGTTAGTGGCAGAAACACCGGATTCAGAATACCTCGACGGGGTGGCAGGCATACCGAATCCTGAGAATATTGATGATGCTGACCCATACCCAAGAGCAAAATAGGTCTGTGACGTGGAAGCATAGCTGGGGCACATCGGGTTAAGAGCATTCGGACAGGCAGATGGAAGAGTTACATTTATTGAGTTGCCTGCATATATATCGCCACCCAACGCGGCAAACCAATGCTTCGCGTCAACCAAACGTAGCCCGATATTCAATGTGTTGGTAACAGGGTCGATATATGAACCCGGGTATGATATAAAACCCGGAGCTGTATAGCTAGCGTTGTTTAAACAAGCATTTGCATAGCTACCGCCTGAAGCGGGATTTAAACCTGCACCAGAAAGACTCACATTTGTCATAGGCCCGTACAAGGATGACACGCTGTAGCTACCTGAAGCAAGCATGCCGGCTGTACGATTTTGGGGGTCAACCCGAATGGTTATGGGAGTTGAAGGATGCGTGGTTGTGGGTGCGCTACAGTTCACAGGAGAGCCTGATGCCGCGACCCAGATATTCCCTCTCAGCGTACTGTACACGGCGTTTAAACTTACCCAATCTTGAATAGCAGAAGACCCGGGTTCATCGTATATATTAAAGTATATACGAGCCGCTCCGGCAGGTACGGTGTTAGGAGAGACCCAAAGAGCAGGGAGTCTGAGGGCGCCTCCCCACCCAAGCAATAGATAACCGGGGGTATTCAACAACGCAGCGCTTCTACTTTGAGTCATAAAATCGTTAGCGTCCCCATAACTCAAGCCGACGTCGTAAGAGAATAAATTATCAAAATTTTCTGCCTGCATCGTATACTTAACACCCAATGAATCATAAAGACTAATGTCGTCTATCCATATATCGCGCCCCGTAACACCGTTCCAGGAGTCGTTTGAAAATACCAAATCAAAATGGCTATAGACGTTGGCAAAAGCACTAGTGTTAGCTTGAAAGGTTTTTCTTGTGGCAGAGTTTACAGTAATGGACGCCAGAGGTCCTACGCGGACACCATCACTTTTTCTAAAACCGTAGATGTTGATATTTGGCCACACACCCCCATCAGGGTTTCCGTATGCATTTATTTCTATAATAGATGTGCTTCTTAGCGATATCGAAGCTGTATTAGAAGACGAAGCAATTCTTAAGGTGCCATAAACGTCAGGATCTTCAACTTTTATTTTTATAGGGAACACAATTCCACCAACACTATAACTAATAGAATTAGGAATAGTAACTGTTGGCGGGGTATTTGTTTTATGTATTATCCACCAAAGGGCGTTTACGCCACCCGGGTTTATTGTTACGGTTGGAGAACATCCTGACCCACTGGTAGAACCTGTCGAAGTACTGTATCCCCACGCAACATTTGTATTGTCACATATGTATCCCGGAGGCAATCCTCCTAAAGTAAACGTATGAGATCCGGTCAGTATTGACGCGTTTGTAGAATAGTAAGCAGCAACAGGGGAGGCATCACACCCATAACTCGTTATTAAATTAGAGCCACTACCCTCTCTCAGAGTAAATCCGTCATGCTTAAGCCCCGCACACGCCGAGGCAGTATTAGCCCAATCTTCGGTAGGATCTTCGATAATACCGTTTTTATTTACGTCAGACCGGATTCTACCAACAATGCTCCCCACATTCGGGGATAGATACCACCACAAATTATTATTCATCCCACCCACAACCGTTAAATTCGCCGCGACGCAGCCTGTTCCATTTTTAACATTCAAGTTGCCGGTTGTGTTATAACCCCAAGAAACGTTAGCGCAGCTATAACCACTAGGTAAACTGCCCAGAGTTACTGAACGGTTAGCTACTCCGGTGTCTACGTCGCCGGTAGTAAAATATGCCTCGGGGTTACACCCATAAGCAGCATTTACAATATTTGTGCTGTTGTATGTCATCGTGAAGTCGTTTTTGTGGTTAGCACATGTTGAAGCGTTATTTCCCCAAACCTCAGTGACCCCCTCGTAGGTACCGTTGAAATTGAAATCCGTCCATAATCGACCAATCAACTGTCCTTTGGATGGAGATGTTGGGGGAGGCGGTGGAGGAGATGTAACTCCCACGCCGGAACCAGAACAGTAGGCACACGTGCTGGACGAGTCAATGTCCCACGTACAGTTAAAGATGGTTCCTACACCGGTTCCTGGGGCTACCCAACCAGCCAAACAGTACCAATTACAACCATTTCTCGGGGTTGGGGAACAATTGCTGGAAGCGCAGGTATCGCCAGTTGAAGAGTTGTAACACACAAAATTAGCCGCGCATTGTCGGGTGCAAGAACCCCCTCCTGTTTCGTCTCCTGTCCAAAAGCATCCCGTACCTGAATCTCGACAATCCCAGCTCGGACACCCATTTCCGGTGCAACACATCGTGTCACTCTGACAGTTATATTTGCCCTGCGAACTACATTCTGAAGGACCGCATGTGGCTGAATAGCTCTTGCCCTGAGGTACGAATAAAAAAAAGACAAAAAGGGCTAAAACGAAAAAGGCAAGCTTACCTTCCGGATTTGAACTAAACAAAAAATTCTGAACGGTCGTGACCTTTCTCATAGTTCCTTCTTAATGATAATACAATCTGGACCTAAAATGGCGCACTCTTCATTTTTGCATTTTGTAAATACACTATCTCCTTGCGCTACCGTGGAATTAAAATCAAACCCTGAGGAAATAAACTGTAGATTGGTAGACTTATGCGCAGAGGTTCTGTCCGCGCTACATTCAAAAAGATAGGTTGCACGGTTGCCCTCATCAATCAGTGTAACTTTCCCACTTTGGGCATCTTCCACTTTCTCTACTAGGAACATTCTGTAAACGGTGAATATTTGGGAAGCTTTAGTACTATCGTTAACGTACTCGAGAAATTCTTCTGAACCCTTGTTAATTTTTTTTACGCCCGGGTATAGCCCCAGATCCTTATCTATAACGTATTCCGTGTAGGACGAAAAAGTTGACTTTGGGACACTGCCGTCCGTTACATCCCTGCCTATTAAAAAATCCAGCAAGCCGGGTTGGTAACTCCTTATTAGTGAGTAAGCCCCAAGTATTAAGAGTGGAAAAATAAGAAAAAAGAGCAAACCTTTACGCATGTACTAAGTTTGAATAAAAAGGGGTCTCATGTCAATAAAAAGAGGGTCGGGAAAAATTAAGTTTCATTTCCCGACCCGGTAAAAATTAATTTCCCACAATACTGCACGTTTCTATCCATAGAGGGAACAAATTTGGTAACGCAGAGACTGCTTCGTATTCCTCAAGTGTCAGTGGAAGCACAACCTGAGGACCCGGAATCTCCTTAAAACCACACTTGTTTTCGCTAGACTTTACCGCGCTTTCCCGCATATACCGTCCGTAAACTAGCTCCCATACTCTTGAGGGGGGAGTGTTCAGCCAATCGATGTAGGATGGAATCGCGGAGCCCTTGTACAGATAGAACATAAATCCGTAGGGCACCCCTCCGGATACACCTTCTACACTTTTGAAAAAATTGGCTTTCAAAAGATAGAGGTGATACTTCCTATCACCTTCCGAAACGTAGGTCTTTCCTGCACAAATTCCCGGCGTGCGGTCCAGAACGTTAGTGACCTTATAATAATTTGGGGGGCACCCGATAAGGTCATAGCTCCAACCAAAATTTTCCTCCAAGAACTTAAGCTGAGTACCGTAGAAAGTATAACCATCCGCAGCTTTTTGGAGTGCTATTTGCGTTGGTGTGGGAGCCTTTGTGCTTGTGCTCGTCGGTGCCGGAGTTTCCGTCACCGTGGGGCTTGGCGAGACCGTCACAGTCGCCGTCTCAGTAGGTGGAATTGCCGTCGAAGTGTTAGTTGAAGTGACGCTGGGCAATGCTTCCGTTGTAAAAACGGGAACGATAGCTGCCTGGCCCCTCAAACCACCACAAGAAACGACAAAAAATACCAACAGTAAAAGCGCACCTAAAGACCCCGCCAAAACAACGGGCTTGTTCATCTCAATCTCCTCCTCTCTTTTCTGGTTATCGTATTTCCCTTTATATTAGGGATTCCTAATGACAATGTAGCACCAAGGTAATGAAAATACAACTACAGGCTATCTTATTTGATGGGGTAGACCAAAAAAATGTGGCCAGCGCGCTTGGCCGGAAACTAAGCAATACTTTCAACTGACTCTACTTCACCACTCTTATCGCTACCTTCTTCCCCGTTGCCACTTGCCACAACCATCGGATTCTTCCAGCTCTTCCAGTCACAATCCGGGTACCTGCTGCAGCCATAAAACTCTTTCCACTTGGCTTTTTTCTTCACGACATCACCTTCTCCACACTTCGGGCACTTCATTCCGACTTTATCCAAAAACGGTTTGGTATTTTTGCATTTAGGATAGTTACTGCAGGCTAAAAACTTTCCGAACCTGCCCTGCTTCAACACCATAATGCCGTCTTCGCATTTATCGCATTTCCCGAAATCTTCATCTTCCCCACCGGGGCCGTTTAACGGCTCTAAAGGCTTAGCATATTTGCAGTCCGGGTATCCCGAACAGCTTAAAAACTTCCCGAATTTACCTAGTTTAAAAACCAGAACGCGGCCGCATTCCGGGCACTTTTCTTCACTATCACCTAAATTTGTCACGTCTCTTTTATTTAATTCTTTGTCTTTCGCGAGAATCTTCTTTTCAAACGGTTTATAAAATTCGCGGATTACCGGAACCCACTGTACTTCGCCTTCCGCAACCTTGTCCAAGCTCTCTTCCATCAAGGCGGTAAAGTTGTAATCAACTATTTCCGGAAAATGCGCTATTAAAAGGTCAACGACCACATAAGCCACGTCGTTCGGATAAAAATATCTGCCTTCGCGTAAGACATATTTGCGGTCCTGTATCGTGGAAAGTGTGGGCGCGTAAGTTGAAGGACGCCCGACTCCGAGTTCTTCCATCTTTTTTATTAAAGAAGCGTCGTTGTATCTCGCCGGGGGTTGGGTAAAATGCTGCTCATTTTTTATCTCCAGAAGCTTCATTTTAGTTCCTTCGGCTAATTCCGGAAGAATACTAGGGGTTTCCTCTTCATCCTCTTTTACTCCAACCATTTTTGAGACGGCCAGCCACCCCTCGAACAGTACTGTAGACCCTGTTGCCTTAAAAATATACCCTTCAACCGAACCTATAGACAAAGACGTCTGTTCATATATAGACGGGTTCATCTGGCACTCTAAACTTCTTAACCAGATTATCGAGTATGTTTTAAACTCATCTCCTACAAGCCCTATACTTTTTGAGGGCAGCGCATGTGCCGAAGTAGGACGAATTGCTTCGTGTGCTTCCTGAGCATTAGCTGACTTTGTCTTATATAGGTTAGGGGTCTCCGGCAAATAGGTGTCTCCGAAGCGTTTTTTTATCAGTTCGCGGGCCTCGTTGATAAAGTGTGGGGAAAGGCTCAATGAGTCCGTTCTATGGTATGTGATGTACCCTTTCTCAAACAACCCCTGTGCTGCCCGCATCGTTTTTTTGGCGTTAAATCCATATATATTGGCCATTGCCTGTTGGAGAGTGGAGGTCTTAAAAGGTGGGTAGGGGTTCTTTTTTCGTTCGGATTTTTTCAGGGACACTACTGAGTAGATACCGTTCAATGCCTCAGCCTTAATTTTTTCTGCAGCTTCCCCGTTATTTATTTCAACCTTCTTGCCTTTGATCTCGGACAATTCCGCCCAGATCTTTTTCTTGCTTCCGTTTTGAAATTCTCCTAAAACGCCCCAGTACTCTTCCGGGTTAAACGCCTGTCTTTCTCTTTCGCGTTCTACGACTAACCTCACAGCGACGCTCTGAACGCGGCCTGCCGACAATCCGTACATGACTTTTTTCCATAATAAAGGGGACAGTTTGTAACCCACTAATCTGTCCAGTATTCTCCTCGCCTGTTGGGCATCAACCAAATCCAAATCTATTTTTCCGGGATTTTTAAACGCCTTCTCAATTGCTTCTTTAGTTAATTCGTGAAAAACAACACGGGAAAAAACTCTGGTGTCCTTTTTTCCGCGCAAAAGCTCCTCCAGGTGCCAGGCAATTGCCTCCCCTTCTCTATCAGGGTCTGTCGCCAATACAATTTCTTCCGCATCTTTTGCGGTTTTTTTCAAGTCGGTCAAAACTTTTTTAGCTTTTACGGGAACTTCGTACACGGGTGTGAAATCTTTTTCAACATCCACACCGAGACCACTTTTAGGAAGATCCCTGATGTGGCCCATGGACGCTTTTATGCTGTAAGACTGAGGTAAAATCTTGGACAGCGTCTTTGCTTTTGTAGGCGACTCGACAATTACAAGTTTCATATTTACCTTAGAGTAACATTTTCGAGTATAGCACAACACGCATGCCCAACCGTCCTACACACATAGAAATCCCGTAATAGTGGTAAAATATGTACATGGCAATTAGAAAAATCGTAACAATACCCGACCCGGTATTACGGAACAAAGCTCAAAAGGTAAACGGTGTCGGAGAAGAGGAAAAAAAGCTGGCACAGGACCTGTTGGACACCTTAGAGGTGGCAAAAGACCCTGAGGGAGCCGGCATCGCCGCTACACAAATCGGGGTTTCAAAAAAGATGTGCGTGGTAAGGAATTTTTTTCCCGACCCCGCCAAAAACGGCGAGTACACACACGAAGATTACGTGCTTATAAACCCTAAAATAGTAAGCACCTCAAAGGAAACCGAGATTGACTATGAAGGTTGCCTGAGTGTTCCCGATGTTTACGGGAAGGTCGAACGTTACAAGAAAATAAAAGTCGACGCCACGGACATTTCCGGTGACAGAATTAAAATAAAAGCACAGGATTTTTTTGCAAGGACGATTCAGCATGAGATAGACCATTTGGACGGCGTCCTGTTCACCGACAGGGTAATCGGCGGTGTGATATCAGAGCAGGAAATGGACGTGGTTTTCTCGCAGGAGGGACAGTGAAAAAGTTGAAAGTAGCCTTTTTCGGAACTTCAGACAGGTCGCTTCCAATTTTGGAAAATCTCCACAAGGAGTTTAGTCTGGTTTTGTGTATCACTAAAAGCGACACGAAGGTAGGAAGAAATCAGGAAAAAAGGGAAACGGCGGTTAAAAAATGGGCACGCGAACAGGGTGTAAGATACGTGGAAATCAGGTCTTTGAAAGACTACGACCTGAAAATGGTTCTGGATGATCTTTATAAATACAGACCTGATTATGGTGTTGTAGCGGACTTTAGCTACATGATTCCCGAAGACATAATTAAATTTTTTGACGGTAAACTTATCAATATCCACTTCTCTCTTCTACCCAAATACCGCGGAGCCAGCCCGGTACAGTTCGCAATTTTAAATGGGGATGAAACAACCGGAGTTACGTATCAACTTATTAGCAAACGAATGGATGCGGGTGATATCCTTAGCCAAATAGGTTATAAGATGAACCAAACCGAAACATCGGGCGAATTGTATGAAACCCTATTTCACGTCGCCGCAAGTAAGCTTCCGGACGTCATTCTCGGATATTGCTCGGGAAGCGTTAAACCAATGCCCCAAAATGAAGATAATGCCACGTATACCTTTTCCAGAACACACCCTCACAATACTTTTATATTCAAGGAAGACGGTCTCATTAACTGGAAAAACGATCCTAAAAACATCCATCAGAAGATAAGAGCTTTTAACCCCTGGCCGATTGCGTGGACTTATCTTAAGGATATCCAGGAAGCTGGGTGTCTTATACAGGGAAAAATTAAATTCAGAGAACACGTAGATGGGGAATTAACGGTCAAAATATATTCGGCAAGTTTAGAAAAGGATAAACTATCGCTAGAAATGCTACAGGTAGAAGGTAAGAAGGTGATGTCGTGGAAAGAGTTCGAGAACGGATACTTAGCTTAAGCGGCTACCTGAGCTTGGGCTTGTACTAAAGCTGCATTTGCCTCTTTTATATCTTTTTTGAGTCTTTTCAAGCAGGAAGCGCAGATGGTCACCCTGACCGTGCGGCCGTCAATTTGTAATCTTTTGTTTCTCAAATTGGCCTTTCTCTTGTTCGTTGTTCTTCTGGTAACACGGTTACCGACCCCTCTCGGGACCAGGTTTCCTTGCTGATAAGTTTTACCGCAAAAGTCACACATTCTTGACATAACGTAGTGAATTAAATCACACAAGGCGTTGTTATGTCAACGACAGAAAAAATGAGGGAGTTTTCAGTAAAAATAGAGAACTTTTCAGTGGAAAAAACTTCGCCGGAGGTTGTGAATTTATAAAAATTTCACAGGTCCTCCGGCTTTAATAAAGCAATTACCCCTTTCCTCACCTAAAGATTAACTAACAGTGTGTCAAAGCCGTCTGAAAATTCTGAAAACACCTTGCCGCTTGGTAATTTCTTTTTGCAAAGATGGCAGGTATTGTCCGGACGTTTGCAGCCTACACAAACGGCAACCGCGCGGTCTTCCATAAATGAGTTTTTCCACGTAGCTCCCCCACTTGAATAGTCCGGCCCGGAACCAATCTGGTTTCTAGCAACAGGTTTATTTTCCCTATGATCACCATCCTTACTATCCATTTTTGTCTCTCCTTTTAAATGGCCAACTGAGTGAAAAAGGTATTTAACCGATTTTACACCGTATGCTCAGGAATTGTAAACACGGGCGCATTAAGGGTGTAAGAAACAACTCTTTCTTTTGTAAAATTTTTCGTGATAAAATCTATTGGCTTGTTAGGTTTGCCTTGCGGCAAAGGTGAGACTTCATCGCTTATTGGCTCGCTTCGTTCGCCAAAGGCAGTAGTCATTGGCTCGCTTCGTTCGCCAAAGGCAGTAGTCATTGGCTCGCTTCGTTCGCCAAAGTTGTGGCTCCGCCACCCTTTGTCTCGGCTACGCCTCGCCAAAGTAGCTCAATGGTAGAGCAGCTGTTTTGTAAACAGCAGGTTGTGGGTTCGATCCCCACCTTTGGCTCCATTTAAGTTTTACCCATGTTTGTGCTAAAATCCCCCTAAACCTATAGAAAAGGAGAAAGAAATGACACTTAGGATTCAGGTACCGAAAGATCCTCCGTTTGTGGAATTACGGGGCTTTGCTAGCGCTTATCTGGCGGACAAGTACGTTGAAACGCCGTCAGAACGGATTCCACACCAGGACCAGCCGAGAATTAGAATCGCCGGCAATATCGATGACTTCGTATCTCAACTGCATGAATTGGCGGATATTTTGGATTTGTACACAAACTACGTACTGACACGAGGGGGTGAAATTAAATATACCCGGCAAGCTAACGTAGCGAGGAAGCACTTACAAAGTTAGCCGCGTCATTAGGAACCAGCACTAAAAGAAGGGAGGAAAAATGAAACGGAAAGTGCCTAAACCCCGTGTGCAACGTACTTTTGCCCAAGGAGCGCGGGGAGTAAAGGTACACCTGTTTGAGAGTAAACAAATGTCAGGTGGGGCATCCGTGGTTGAAAACCTGGGTATCGTTGAAGGAAATAGGTCCGAGTTCGGTCTTAATTCCATTCACCTGACAAACAATGTGCAAGAAATGATGGATGTGGTCAACGCAGCTGAAGCCAGAGGTTTCGCATCCAGCTTTGTTCTTATGATTGGAACAAACGTGGCAGAACGTACACAGGAATTGAAAAAGGCAAAGAAATTCTTTTCGAAAAGATAGCAGAATAAACTGCCACGTACTTAGGGGTCTTCTACGGCAAAAACGTATAAGTCCCCTTTCTTTTTTCTTCCCACTTCCAACAATAAATGATAATATTTCAACTGCGCCGAGGTACCAAAGTGGCCAACTGGAGCTGACTGTAAATCAGCTGGCAAATGCCTACGGGGGTTCGAATCCCTCCCTCGGCACCATATTTAACTATTCAAAAATTCGTGGAGTTCCTCTAATTTTCCGTACTTTACCGCTTCGTAAATTGTTGCCGTGGATACCAGTTTTGAGGGGTCAAGTTCGAATTTTTTGACCTGTCCCGGTGTTAAAGTTTTTGCTCTGTTTAACACAGCCTCATTACTCAATCCATAAGCCTTTAATTCCTCCTGCGAGTCTTTCAGAGCCTGCCACGGTGCAAATCTTTTGGCTCCCCAGTTGCACCATAAACACACTTTATCTTTGGCGTTCCCGAAAATATATTCCTGTATTTTCATAACGGCGGGTTCCGGCGTAAGATGTTCTGCACCTTCGCCATAGTAAAAAGGGCACATGTACCTGTCCGGCGGCATAGCGTGCAGCATAGAGCCGGCTGAGCCGAAAAATGTCGCCCTTACGCCCATCATGGCCGCCCTGATTGAAATAACAGCGGCACCTGAAAGGCTGCAAATAGGTGCAAAAACCACAAAATGTTTTAAACAATGGGAACCGTCGTTCTTAATTTTTAGGCTTTTTTCGTATGCTTCCATAGCCATAACAATCTGCAGTCCGCCTGCCACGGCATCGCAAAGACAAACATATTCGCACTTGGCGTCAATGCCCTCGTCCCTTAAATTACACGCCACTGCTACCCTACCGTACGGGTTTTCAGGGTTGTCATCCTTCTGGTGACGGATATGAAGCTGGGTTGAAACAACGGTCTTTCCTGTTAGAAAATATATTGCGTCCTGTAAATTTACTTTAGGGTCGCTGATAAGGTTGGTAACGGCCAGGTGCTTTTCCAAATGTCCGTCGGCTTCGGTCAGTATTTGCCTAAATTCGGCTGTCTGGACCAAGTATTCTGTCAGAGTTGCAAGGTCTATTTGGGCAGGTATTCCGAGATCCAGCCTGGACGGTAAGAAGCTTATCCCGTCTGGCCTTACGGTCCATCTTCCAACCGAAAGAGCCAACCCTTCTTCGGTAGCCAGGGAGACAATTTTAGGGTTAGGCACATTTTCCGGCCAATCCTCATAAATTTTACGGAGGTTCATTTCGCCTGTTAACACCTTGCTCTTACTCCTACTAGCGGTATAGTCAGGTGACTTCAACAAATTTATCTGCTCAAACGCCTCCTCTTTCAACGTGCTTTTTACTAAACTGGGGAGTAGAGCTTCTTTGGGGGTCACCATCTCTTCCGCAATCTCAAAAAATTTCGATGTTTCCCGGTATTTCATCTCAATTTTCCCCCTTAAAAATGGGAAGGAGCCTTTCGGCTCCAAGGTTTCCTGTATTAGAATTTATGTCCCAGCGTTTTTTCATCCTCTGGGACTTAAGTCTAGTCTCTTTCGACGGAGAGTGTCAATGGCAAAAATTTTAGCGTAATAAAATCTCTTTCAGTTCGAAAAAGAGTGATTGTCTACATAGTTCTAATAGGCTAAAATGACCAAGATAATATCGCGCCTGGGTAGTTCAGTGGTAGAACGCTTCCATGGTAAGGAAGAAGTCGAGAGTTCGACTCTCTCCCCAGGCTCCAGAAATTTCTTAGGCTCGTAGTGAAATGGCATCACTTCCCTCTCCAAAAGGGACATTCCGGGTTCAAATCCTGGCGAGCCTGCCAAACCCTCTAAACGACAAAAAGAAAAGGGTCGCCGTGTTAAGGTAACCCTTGTAAGTATGAAACTCTCTTTATCCTAGCCACTCCTTGGTAATCGTCAAAACATCAGAAAGCTCTCCCAAAGTTTTTTTAGGACTTTTAAGCGGCGGAAAGATTTCAATTATGGCGGGAACTCTGGGAAATTTTAGTCCTAATAGGCTCAACATTTCCCTAAATTCCGTGGATGCGCCGTTCAAAAATGCAGGTATTTCTGCCTTTTTCGGATGCACGTGGATCAGTTCGACTGCACCCTCAGGGAGTGCCTGAAGAAGCTTTTCCCAATCGTCAATCCCCGAGCTTCCGTCGCGCCTTCTGCGCCGCACGTGCAGGGTATCCCAGCAAAATCTACCTCCGTTAGCACAGAAATCCAGATATTCTTCTATGCTCGTGCTTAGCTCCGGATGTATTTCTACCGCAACACCCTTTTGCCAATGGTGCGCAACAAGAATCGCCTGTGGAAAAAAGGGGGAAATTCTCCTCCCGAACAGCAATGCTTTCCACGGCAAACCAAAATTAAAGGCATCCTCAAAAGAAATGACGTCCTTTTCCCATTCATGTATGCGTTTGTAGGACCAAAACTTTATCGGTAGTGCCTGTATTCCGGCGTATCCCGCGGATTTAATCATCTTTATCGAACGCTCAGGTCCTGACGCTCCAAGACAATAAGGCCACAGGGACACGACATTCAGTCCATAAACTCTTCTCATCTCCGCTCTCCTTCTTTGATATCAATGGGTTTCGGCAGATTATATCATTTTTGAAGAAATTCCTTACACAATCAACCTGCGACTGCCGATAACCGCATTAATTGACTTTATCCCTAAACAAAACTAGAATCGCTAAAACAAATCCGTGAGAGAGAAAAGGTGAGAAAAATGATTAAGCCTGACCCCCAGATTGCCAAGGAAATTGAAGAACGTTCTATGTCTTCAGACGACTTTACTCTTGATAGTGCGCAGTATGAACTTCTCCGGCTGCGCGGTGACACTAAGGAAACAGTAGAAAAGTTTGAGAAGACGCTATCCCGGGAAATTTCGTACAGGTGTGGTAAAAATCCTTTGTTTATACCTGAACTGTGGATAGCCTGCCGAGTGAAAGGTTATGAACCCCGTCAAATTGAATACGATTGGGTTTACGCCTCTCGGTAGAACTGCCCGATAAAACCTCTTTCTTTGTATACACGGAAAGAGGTTCTTTTTTTGCGCAAAAACCCGGACAGTCCGCGGGCAACCATCCGGGTGGTTATTTAAGTCAAACTCTTAATCCTCGTTCTCTGCACCGCGAAGCCTTACAAGCCTCGATTTTAACTCCGTCTCACCATCTGCTTTGAGTGTAAACTTTTCAACGTTGTAGTCACCCCAAGAAACCGCAAACGATCCGTTAATTTTCAGGTTTCCCTCGTCATTTGATGTCGCTTTTCCAATCTCGTTACCGTCATATTTCAACGTATATTCCTTGTTAGCTGCTAAGTTATGTCCTTGAAATTTAACAACGTCCTTCTTGTGCTTTACCAGTAACATTCCCCAAGCATCCTCATCATAGTCGTAACGGGCGTCCGACGCGGTAGAAGTATCGGAAGGATACATGTAAGCCTTGGTTACAGGTCTTACTTTCGCGTTTTTAGCCGCAATAATAGCTGCCATTCTGTCCTCTTTGCTAAGGTGCCCGTAAGCTTTACCGTTTGAACCCGGGTTTTCCGGTTTGGCTGCAAAAGCAGCCGAAGTAAGCACAAACGCAGCTACTGCAATTAAAAGTATGTTTTTCAGATTAATCACCGCCTTTCACACGAATTCCGGAACAAAAATGTATTAATAAATATGAGTGAGAGCAGGGATATTTGAGTGAGTTTAATAAGTTTTTCATTACGTAAAACTAAAAAGAAAAACTATTGGTAAGACACCGCATTATATCAAAATTAGGCCTCATTTTCAATTTATGCGATTTTGTTTTAAGTAAAGGGAAATGTCAAGTTGTCCACAAACTACTAACTATAAAAAATAGCGTAGTTGGTTTCAATTAAATATTTTGTATTTAATAGATGTTCCAAACTACGCTATGTGTCCAAGAAAAAGAAAACTAGCCGGGGAGGACGGTCTCCGTAAGGAGATTCAGGGAGATATGCTCCAAGATGTTGCCCGCATACTCGCATCCTCATGTTCAGGTATTTATCTCGCGCCCAACTGCGCCTATACCATGACAGAAGGTTCATCAAAAATCGATGCAGTCCTTCACCCGGCCGAAATGTTAACTTTTCAAAGATGTGAGAATTTTAAACCAAAAGATAACAAATGTCAAACACTATGGGGTTTGTATTGACCTAGGAATTTTTGCTACAAAAAGAAGCAGAGCCCTAAACGAGCCCTGCTTGTGTATCATTCGGGAAAGAGATAAAGATTATCTCTGTTCCATCGGCTTGGCCATGGAAACTTTAAGGGTTCTTCCTTCGAAGTCCTTTCCG
>Ga0209416_1000704_pt1 | contig 31052 bp, 46 predicted proteins | sample RifGroF1_FD_184001 | JGI IMG/M metagenome (GOLD analysis project Ga0209416, IMG submission 184001) | Groundwater microbial communities from Rifle, Colorado, USA - Groundwater F1 (SPAdes) (version 2) | ecosystem: Environmental > Aquatic > Deep subsurface > Groundwater | place: Rifle, Colorado...
AACAGAAGAAACTCTTGAACTGCATCATCCTATTGGGTGGGCATTTCTTGAGGGATTTGGCGACGACAATACGGCGAGTTAAAAACTGTTGGTTCAACTGCTAAACAAACTAAGGAGAGAGAAACGTCTCTCTCTTCTTAGTTTTTATTAAATAGGATCAAACTATGAATCTTTTAGACATTAGAAAAAAAGTAGTGCAACTTTCAGGTAGGTATGATTTAGTCGTTGATGCTGTTGATTATGCTGATAATGGTATGGATTTTTATATCAACGCAGGAATGTCTATGTTAGATAAATTAGTTACTATTCCTGATAGTACTGCAAGATTATTTTATTCTCCTGTTGCTGGGGAATATTCAATCACATTAGTCAGTGATGCAAGAGTTATTCAAGAAGTTTGGGCAAAAAATGCAGAGAACAGATATCAACTTATTAAACTAACTCCTGCTGAATTTAGATCATATTATTGTAATTCTGTAAGTACAACTTCATCTGGCTCACCAGTACACTATTCTCTTATTGATACCAGATCTCTTGCACCTGATTTACAAAATTCTTTAGCGACTTATTTAGATAAACCTGCTGTAGAAGGCAGTGGACATGGGTTTCGTGGCATTGTATTTGGACCACAGTTTGATGCCACATATGAAATAGAAGTTGTTGGTTTGTTTAAACAAGTGACTTTATCCTCTGATGCTGACACTAATTTCTGGACATTTAAAGAACCTATGCTTCTTATTAGTGCAGCATTGTATAAACTTGAATCACGTTCTCGTGGAACAGAGTATGCAAAAAATGCTCTTAGTGCTATTAATGATGATATTTTATTACTTGATTATGACATGGTTGAAGAAGAAAGTCAAGATATTGATCAAATAGAAGGATAATATTAATGGAAAATTCAAAAATTATAAGTTATCTTAAAAATAAATATGGTAAAATTAACAGGCTACCACAAGTAGTTACTATGTATAAAACTGATCCTGAAAAAGGTTGGTTAATTTTAAGTATAAATTGGAAAAAAGAAATGCTGGAAAGATTTTCAAATGATATAACCAATCTTTCTGATACTCAAAAAGAAACAATTTTAACAACAGCAATGAGTAAGGGATTATAACATGATTACAAATGAAGAAAAAGAACAAATTATTCTTGCTGTAATTGAAAGAGTGCTTATTAAAATGCCAACTGTTATTGGTAATTTAATGGCTAAACATGCAGAAGTTCAGCAAGAGAAAAAAAAGTTTTTTGATTTAAATAAAGATTTTCTCCATTACACAGATTTAGTTTCCGATGTTGTTCAAAAAATTGAAGGAGAAGATTTAACAAAATCTTATAATGAAATACTAAATGAAGCAACTCCAGAAATAAGAAAAAGAATTTCTCTTCTTAATTCTTTAAATATTAAAGATGTTAATAAACCACTTGAGCAAAAAATAGTTGGTGATTATTCAAATGGAGTCTTATAATGGAAGTTACCAGAAATGGAAAATTTTTATTTTCTTTTAAAGACTTGCAAAAAGGACTTAGAAAAACCAAAGAAACAGAAGTTAATACCAATGCCTTTATTAATTGTATAGGTGCTGTTGTTAAAGATAATGTTTTACAAACAATTGATGCTTTAACAACAATTAATACTTCTGTGATTATTGGAAGTTTTCCTTATCCTCAGCTTTTTATATTTACAAATCTTATTATTGCTTGTAATGAAACAGAAATATATGAATATATTAATAATATTTGGACGCTTATGTTTACTGGTACACATGGTTCAACATGGGATGCTGTTGCTTTTCATGATTTTGTTTATCTAAGTAATGGACAAAATAAAGTTATTCGTGATCCAGAAACAAAACTCTATACCGAATCAACTATTCTGCCAACTTATATGGCAATATGCAATTTTAATGGACAAGTTATAATAGGTTCACCTAATGCAGGTTATATTTAAAGGAGATAAAAATGGCAAATCAATTCGCAAATAGTTTTAAAACTATGCTATGGAAAGGTCAAGTTAATGCAGCATCTGATACATTTAAGATTATTTTAATGGATCTTGGTTTTGTGTTTGATAAAGATTTACATCATAGTTATACAGACGTGAGTTCTTATGAACTTCCCACAGGAAATGGCTATACTGCTGTAGGACAAACACTTACACTTGATGCAATCACAACAGATGATGTTGAAGATCGCTGTGAAGTTACTTTTTTAAATGCACAATGGACTGCGTCTGGTGGACCTATTTCAACTGTTGGGGCAATTATATATAATGATTCAACTGCAACAGGTTCTGGTGATGATTATACTGATGCAATAGTAGCTTGGTTTGATGCTAATGGAGTACAAACTACTGCTGATGGTGCTGCTCTTACAATTTCTAATATTATGCTTACTGGTGAAGACATACTAATCAGTTAAGGAGAATTAAATGGCACTTTTAAAAAACAAGAATTTTGCTTTTTCCTTACTTGCTGCTGACTTAGCAATTGATGGTTTAGCTATAACTATGACAGTAGGTGATGGAGTAAAATTTCCTCAAACTGGTTACTTTATGGCAACGTTATGGGATGCAGCTATTGGAGCTCCTGGACTTGACCCAGATAGAGAATTGGTTAAATGCACATTTACTTCTGGAGATACATTTGCAATTGTTCGAGCACAAGAAGGAACAACTGCAAAAGCATGGGTTATTGGAGATAATATTGCATTAGTTTTTACTGCCGGAAAGATGGATGAAATAGAAAAAGCATTGCAAACTGGTAGTGCTTCTTTTAGCATTGCAACAGGAACTAATACTTATACATCTACACATGATCCTGCACTAAGTGCTTATTTCTCTGGATTAGCTGTAAACATTAAATTTGTAAATACTTGTACTGGAAATGCCACATTAAATATTAATGCCCTTGGTGCGAAGAAAATTTATAAATTTGAAAATGGTAGTTATTCTTTGCTTGCTTCTGGGGATATTAAAGCTGCAATGTTTAGTACTCTTTTTTATAATGCTGATTTAGATAGTGAAGCAGGAGGCTGGATTCTTATTACACATAGAATAAATATTCCTACTGATTTTACAACAGGAGATATTATTCTTTATTTAAAATCTGGAACTCCCACTGGATGGACTATAAAAGTAAATTGGGCAGCGAATACAAGTGTAATTGTTGGGAATAGTTATAGTTCTGGTGGTGGCTCAGATAATCCGATCTCCTGGACAACTGCCATAGCAGTTGGGACGCACACGGCACATACCCATACAGGACCAAGTCATACGCATACATATAGTGACGTTCCTGCACACACCCACACCATTCCTATGCAAGGGAATTGGTCTACTACAGGATTAACGCCAGTATCAAGTGCTTGTTCTCAAGGCTCCAATAATGGCGGAGCATATACAAATAATACAGGATCTACAGGAGGTTCTTCTGAGATAACAGAAGCAGCAGGAACTGGAGCAACTGGTTCAGGTGGGCCAACAACTCATACTGTTACTCAAGACACTTATACTCCTAGATATATTATTGCAGTAGCTATTATAAAGGATTAACTATGAGACCATGTATAAGAGGACTTGAAATATTTAAGAAAAAAGGTTGCCCAGAGAAGTTTTGGGATGGTAAGAATGGTTGTCCTGCATGGAAAGAATATATTCGTCCAGGTGAGCCAGGTAAAGCACCAGTAAAAATAGCTGACTGTATTGATGTCCACTCTGAAGGATGGATTTTTGAACAGATAAAACTGCTTGAACAGTTGATTGTTTCTGTGCAGAGTCTACGAAATAATCTTTCCGAAAAAGGCCCTGATGGAAATTTTTATCCAAAGAGTAGTTTTGCAGAAATGACTTTAGTTTCTTTCATTCAACAAAAACAAGAACAAGCTATGATTCAAACTGAGAATAAGATTAAAGATTTAATCGGAGAATAATCTAATGTATGGAGCTATTCTTTATGGGTCACATGTTTTTGGTGATACAAAGTTTGGAGTTTATGCAACTGAGATTGCAGTTAATTTAAATAGAGCTCAAACTGGAGTTTTATTTAGAAATATTGCAGTCTTTAGTTCATTACCTGCTAAATCACGTATACCTGAACTTGATATAAATATTGATTTAGTTTTACATAATGCACAGCCAAGGATGGGCTTTGGTGTTTATGGTAGTTTTGATGAGTTTGGCACTGCTTTACAAGTTCGACTTTCTTTTGGTAATTATGCAGTTATTATTCCAGGATCTGTTGCTGCAAATGGACCAGTACAATTAGGCTTTAAAGCAATTAGTTTATTTAGAATTACTTCTCCAGATGATAATGCAATTAAATGGAGTAATATTGGAAGTCTTGATTTTACTAAAACTCAAGATAATGTTGCAGGAAAGAAACCACTTGAATGGAAAGGCTTTGTTTATAAAATTAAAATGCTTGGTTTAAATAATCAAGCACTTGTGTATGGTGTTAATGGAATTTCAAGAATTAGTCCATCTGGAGTATTTTATGGAGAGAAGAAAGTTTTTCCAACAGGAATTAAAAGCAAAGAAGCAATGATTGAAACATTAAAGAAGCACTTTTTTATTTCAACTTTTGGAGAACTTTGGTCAGTGGACGAAAGTTTAAATTTTATTAATCATGGATATAAGGAATTTTTAAATCCTCTTAGTGCTGTGGTAATGACTTATGATAATCAAAATGAGTTAATCTATATCTGTGATGGAACAACAGGATATGTTTATTCTATTCTGGATGACAGTTTAACAAATGGTTACCCTGCAATATCTGGTATAGGATTTCAAGATTCGGTTAATTTTATAATCTCATCAAGTTCTTTAACTCAACCAGTTTTTTCCATTACAAGTGATATAATTAATTTCGGTACTCGGAAGAATAAAACTGTTGAAAAAATTGAGATTGAAACAAATTACACTGGACAACTTGCAGTTAGTATTGATTATAGAACTTTACAAAATCAAGCTTTCACAAGTATTCCTTGGTTTATTTTTTATGGCAAAGGAGAATCAACTATTCCTTGCTATGGTGTAGATTTTAAATTTAAAATTAAAGCTTTTGAAAATGGAATAACTTTTAATATTAAAGAGTTTAAAATTTATGGAACAATTCATGATTTCATGTATAGAGATTATTTAAGCGGTAGATAAGGATTTAAAAATGATTATTAAACTGCCAACTATTCAAATTGAAAATTATTGGGAAATTATTAAATTTGCAGCAACTAAAGCTGATGGAGTAAAAGAGGAAAATATTTCAAATTATTGTATTAATTTACTCTATGATATCTTAAATGAAACTGCTTTAGTTTTACTTTCTTTTGATAAAGGTAAAAAAATACACAGACTTTTAATTATTAATTTTATTATTAATAAAGAAAGTAATAAAAAAGGAATGTTTTTTAAATGTCTTTATGGTTTTGAAAGTGGTACAGATGAAAGCTGGTTAGAGGATAGTCAAAAGATTTATGACTTTGCGAAAAAAGAAAAATGTGAATTCATCACAATGACTACTATTAATCCACAGATTGAAAAACTTGCACTAACTTATGGCTTTCAACTTGGAAGTAAAAATTATCAAATTCAATTATAACTAAGAGGAGATTAAATTATGGGAAGTAGTGGAAGTAGTAGTGGTGGAGATAGTAATACCACTAATAATATTAGATATGCTCCTTATATAGAAACAAGACACACTAATTTTTTGTCCACTGTAGCAACTTATAGATCTTTACTCATTAATGATTCTCCTTTTGCTACATTTAATACTTATAATATTGATACCTTGTTTTTTGGTGCAGGAGTTGCAATAACAAGTTTTGCCTCTCTTTATGATACCTTTGAATTAGTTCTTTCAAATTATGATCTTGATACTGCTTATGATGAAATTTTTAGAAAAACAATTAATTCTGCAGAAGTGCATAATTTAATTGTTCAAGAAGGAATTGATCTTAGTGATGATATTGAAGAAAATGCATTGCCAAGAATTTTAACTGGAGCAAGAGACATTAATTCAGTTAATAGTGATACATTTATTATTGCAAGAACTTTATTAGAAACAAATAGGGTTAGGGCCTTGAGTAGTTTTAGTGCAAAAATTAAGTCCACATTAATTCCTGTTGTTATAGAAAGATGGAAAACACAACTTGAATGGAATAAACAAATTTTTCATTCTTATGCAGAATTGAGTAAGCTTTATTTATCTGCTAAAATGGATAATACTACACAAAGCTATGAAATGCTTGTTAAAAATAAACTTTGGCCATTTACGGTTCTTGATCATGAACGCGCTGCCTTGGGAGCTTTACAAGGAGCTACAAATTCTTCTGGTACAATTAGTGGTGAAGGTCCAAGTTCAGGGCAAAAAATTCTTGGTGGTGCACTGAGTGGCGCAGCCAGTGGTGCAATGATAGGCAGTGCTGTTCCTGGTATTGGTACAGCTTTTGGAGCTGTTAGTGGTGGATTATTGGGTGGACTTGCTGGATTATTATAATAATAATATAAGGAGATAATATTATGAGTTTTTTAGATGAATTATTTGGAGATACTACTGCTGATCCTGAAGGTTATAGTGGTCCACAAGAAGAAACAGGTATGCTGGATACACTTTTTAAAGATCAAAACTTTGTTCGTGGACTTGGAGAAGCAGGCAAAGCAGTAAGTTCAGGTGGAAATGCTGGGCAAGTTTTAGGAGATTTTAGTACGAATTTAATTCGAAGACGCCAAACTCAAAAGGCAGCACAGCAAACAAGAAAAGAAGGAAAAACATTTCAAGAACAACTTCTTGACGCCGTTCGTGGAGGATCTTTATTGAGTTCTAAAGAAGACAATAATGCGTTTGATAGTTTTTCTCTTGATGGGGATGGAAATGTTTCATTAAGTATGAAGAATACTCCGCAGAAATTAGGATATAAAACTAATCAACCTTTAGAAGGTATGCGTAAACCTTCTACTGGAGGCTCTGATTTGCCGGATTTTTCTAATCAGTCCAGTGGAGGAGATATTGACTTTGCTGGACTGGACCCAGAAGATATCAGTATGTTGTTGAAAGCAGAGCAGCAATTCGGAGAACTGAGTCAAAGAGATGCTCAGATTATCTTACAAGAAAAATCTCGAAGGGAAGAGATTGCAATGGAAGCTAATTCTCGTGCAGAAAAATTAAAAGAGTTAGCAGCAGCAAGAAGAGAAAAGATTGCACAAGATAAAACCGAAGCAGAAGCTAAAGTTTTAGCAGATAAAACTTTACAAGATAGATTAGATGCAAGAGAAAGACTCCAGGCAAACTTGAGAGATAATAAATCTCTTACTCCAGAAGAAAGAGAAAAAGCTAGACTTGAAAATGATAAGTTGAGTAAAGAAATTCTTAAACTTGAAGCAGAAACTGGCAAGATTGGAAAAACAGATCCAAATGCTTTAACTCCTGCACAGGTGCTTGCATTAGATAAAGATACAAAAGAAACAATGCAAAAAATAGATTCTGCAGGAATTATTTATGGAAAAGAAACTACACCCAAAGTATCTATTGAACAAGGTGCACAGCTTGCGTCTTTTGAGAATAACAAACCAGGCACTGGAGTTGTTTATGCAACAGAAAAAGTTCCTACAGTTAAAGAAAGTTGGTTGTGGGATTTTGGTTTGATGGATAAAACAGAAGATATTGAAGTACCAAAACCATATACTTATCCCAAAGACTTAACTTTCTTTGGCAAGCCTGCAACAGGAGCAGATATTATTAAACGTGCTAAAGCAGCGAATATGTCTGTGCCAGAATTTCTTGAAAAAATAAACAATGCGAGGAAATAATCATGGATGTGAATGATCCCTTTGCAGGAATAGGCTTTGAACAGAAATCAGAAGAACAACCTGAAACTATGCAAATGGAAGAAGAAAATCCTTTTGCTGGTATAGGCTTTAGTGATACTCTTGTTGATCCTTTTGCGGGCATGAATGTTGGTGGACAAGAAGTTCAGGTGGATACTGTTGGTTCATCTGCTGAACGAACTAAGGAAGAGCTTCCTACTGAGGAAAAGTCTTTCACAGACAAAACTTCTGCTGCATTTGATATTGGCGTTCGTACTCCAGCAGCACTTGCCTATGGTATGGCAAGTTGGCCATTTGCTCAAGCTGCAAGATTTGGTGCAGTAGGTGGACAGAAAATAAATCAAGCTCTTGGGATTGTCCCTAAGATGACAGATGAAGAAATCACAGAACTTGGTAATCAAACTGCAGAATGGTTTAGTTCATTGGGTGGAAACTTAACACCTAAAACTGAAACTGGTAAAAGTTCAATGAACATTGCAGGAGAAGTTGTCAAACCTATTGGACAATTTGCACATTGGATTAATAGTGGAATTGATAGAGAAAAATATCCTCATCTTGGAGCATTAGCAGATACAACCACAGAAGGAATGCTGTTTGGATTTTTGCATAAGTTTGGAACAGAAGCCATTGATGTTGGAAAGAGACAACTTAAAACAATGGAAAAAAATGGCCAAGCAAAGATAAGAGCAGAAAAGAAGTTGCAGGAGAAGCAAGCAGAAGTTTTAGCTCAAGCTGAAGAAGCTGCAAAGAATGGAGAGTTACAAGAAATAATTAAATCCAGACAAGAGAAAAATCAACAAGTTATTGCTGGAACAGAAGGATTTAGTGCAATTGATATTCCTAAGCCTATTGGTGCAAAACCTAAGACTCCAACTAAATCAGATCTTTCTCAAGGTAGCAGAGGGTTTGAAAGTAATGAAACTCCACGGCCTGATTTAGGTTCTGAACCTGTGAGTGGGTTGGAAACAAATGAAAATAAATTAACCACACAAAGAATTGGGGATGCTCGTGGTTTAGCAGGGACCTTTTATGGAACAGAAGTTAAAGGGCGACAAGTAAAAACAGTACAACTTCCTAAAACAGGCCAAGGAGTTGTTTCTTTTGAAATTGCAAATGAAGGAAATCACGCAGGCGCACCACTTGCAGATTCTATAGATGGTTATGGAAAAACACCAATTAAACTTGATAATGATTTACAAAAAGTATATAAAAGCATTCAAAAAGAAGATCCTACTTATGCAGCAGATTTAGTGGGTTCTTTGCAACTTAAAAGAAATGGAGTTAATGTTGCTCATTTTATTGATCCTAAAACTAAAGTAACAACTTCTGTAGATTTACGAAACCATTCAGTTAATGATATAATTAATACTATTAAAAAAGAATTTCCTACTGTATCTACTAATGAAGTAAAAACAAAAGGAATTGACTTAGTTGAGAATGTGCCGGGACAGAGAAGTGTGTATCAGATTTTAACTGCACCATTAAAAAACGAGAAAGGTTTTATAGAAATTCCTTTCTCTCGAAAAGATCTTTTAGAAAAAACCTCCCCTGCATTTAGAGAGAATGTCAGAAAGTTTGGAGAATTGGCAGAAAAATCTGGCAAGACCATGACAGAGTTTCTTAAGACAAATGATTTCAGTGATAAAGAAATCAAACAGATGGTTAAGGTTGCTGAGGCAGTGAAACTTGAGCGACCATTTAAATCTCCTAAATCAGATACTGTTATCTCTGAGGGAAAAAATCCATTGCAACTTCAACCTGGAGAAGTTAATATTAACACTGGACCAAAGGCAAATCCTAAAACTGTAATAGGAAATAAATTCTTTGAAGGTATTAGACAAGCAAAAGAACTTAAATTGCCTAAAATTTTAGAAGCTCTTACTCCTACATTGCATACAATCAAAGATATGAAGTCTCCTGAGTTGCTGGATTTATGGCATGATACAAAAGCAAGAGAAGGAAATAGACTTAAGGACAATAAAATTTTAAAAGATACTACGTTAGGCTTGCGAGATCAATATCCAAAAAGAAAACTTCGTGAAGAAGCATTTATTAAAATCATGGCGCAAGATAAGCTTGGTAGAGAGGCTTTGATTATGCTTGATATCAAACCAATTGATGGACCAATTAAATATGATGGTTTAGTTGGAGAACTCAATGGACAATTTAAAGATTTGTTTAATCAACTAAATGACATGAGAGAAGCAATTGGAAAACCTAAAATTGCAGAAAGATCAAGTTATCTCCCTATGATTGCACAAGAGAATTTTTACTCTCAAATGAAACAATTGTTCAAAGGCCAAGAAGGAGAAATTAGTCATCCAAACATGGTATTGGATTCTGTGCAAGCAATTAGTCAAAGACATTCTCCTCAAGCTGTTGAAGCAACTGCATTGAGACATTTGAAAAGAAGAGGGTTGAGACAAGGAGTCAAACTTGAAACTGATCCATTGAAATTGCTGGCTCAATATGGAAGCACAGCGTATAAACATATTCATTATAGTCCATTTAATATGTTTGTTAATCAATTAACTACAGGAAAGTTTAAAGTTAAGAATAGTCTTGGGAAAGAGTTTGATTGGACAATGGCTAATCAAAAACCAGAACTTCATGAATTTCTTTCTCGCTGGAGTAATGCTCTGGCGGGAAAACCAAATGTAATGCACGGACCAGCGTTGAGGTTTTTAGAATCTGGTGCACAGAAACTATCAAGTAATTTAACTGCTGCTGTGTTAGGTTGGAGTGCGAGAACAATACTTGTGCAGCCAACAGCCCTACTTCCTACAATGACAGAATTTGGAGTAACTCCAACAGTTAAAGGGTTAATGCGAACAGCTATGCGATCAAAGAAAGATCCAATTAATCATTCTCAAGAACTTCCTAATCGTATAGCTGATGCATCAATGTCTAGAGATATAACTAATCAACTTAAAGACCCAGCAATGAGAGCGTTGTCTCTTCCTGCTGAGAAAGCTTTATCCGGTATGAAGTTTGTTGATTATGTAGTGGCAGAAGCAACCTGGAGAACAGCGTTTGAATCAAGCAAGCATTTAGGAGAAAGCACAGCAATTAGATTAGCAGATGAAGCTGTGGTTAGAACTCAAGGTAGTGGATTTATTGGAGATCTAAGTCCTATTCAAATGAATGCCTTAGGAAAAGCTGTAACTCTTTGGCAAACATTTACAATTAATAATATGAATTGGCTCGGGAGAGAAGTTCTTAATATTAAACATCCAGAAAGAAATCCTGCAGAAACTGCAAGAAGAGTAGCGACTTATGTAATTGGTACGGCATTGATTAATACTTTATTTGAAGATGAGTTAGGTATTCAATCTCCTCAACCTGCACCAATTAAAGCAATGATTCTTGCTGCTCAAAAAGGGGATTCAAATTTTGCAGTGGCTTATCAAGGATTAAAAGAAATGACTGAACTCGCACCATTTCTATCAAGTCTTAAGTTTGGCTCAAGTCCTGCGGGAGCTGTAGCAGAGTTTCTTAAAGAACTTAGTAATGCTGCTGCTGAGGATTTGCCCAGAGCATTGAATGGTGATAAGAAAGCAATAAAACGAGTTGGTTATGTTGCTGCTAAATTAACTGGTGTACCTGGAACACAGCAAATAAAAAGATTTGACCAAGGTACTCCATTAGGATTTCCTGTGGAGAAAATAAATTCATCAGGCAAAAGTATGAGAACTCAAACAGAACGAATCAAAAGAACTAAAACCAAAAGAGTTAGGAGACAAAGATGAAAATTGATTTAGCTCAGTTAGAATTTATCAACCCATTGCTTAGAGAAATAACTCTTGCTGTGGAAGAAAGATTTGGAGAAAAGACAATCACAAGTCTTTATCGGATAGGTGATAAAGGAGTGCATGGAACTTTGCCTCTTTGTGGTTTGGATTTAAGATGTACTTCACAAAGTCATGGAAAAGAAGTTGAGATTTGGGTGAATGAACAATGGATATATGATAATTCCAGACCTGAAAAGAAGTGTTGTTTATTTCATAGTGTTGGTCATGGTTGGCATTTGCATTTACAGGTACATCCAAAAACAATAAAGAAATAATAAAGAAAAATAAATATTAACTTATTGAAAAGGAGGAAGAGATTGAATAATTATGATAAGAGAATGATTTTTGCAGGTGTGATTGTTTTGCTGACCTTTGGATTTTTGTATGGTGTAGCATTTTTTATGGAAATCAACCAAGAGAAAAAAGAAACCGTCAGTATTATTATCGGATTTCTACTTGGCACAGGATTAACAACAATCATATCTTTCTTTTTTGGTTCTTCTGATAAAAAAGGAAAAGATGAAAACAATGAAGCAAAAGAAGGAGAATGAAATGAAAGCATTAAAATTTAGTTTATTGGTATTTTTTATCTTGGCGCTGGTGAGCTGCGGTGTAACTACTGACAGTTCAACTATGACTCCAAAACAAAAACTCATTATAGCATACAGCGTGTATAACTCACAGTATTCTTCCTATATGACCGATACCGGATATTCCCAGTCAGAATCGGGGGAATGGAAAAAAGTCAGAGAGGTTACTCTTACAGAACCTAAAAAGGAAGTCTTACGGGTAAAGAAAGATATTTTGAGTAGAATGCACCCGCTGTTGGAATTGTACTCAGGAATGATCAGCGGGACAAACCCGTATTCTGTAGAAACGGAAACGCAGTTGTTTCTACTAATTGATAAACTCGCAGCATTAACATTAGAATAGGGGATATGATTATGGATGCAACAGTTATTACAGAATTACTGAAACTATCACTTAGTACATACTTCGCCATTGCTAAGGCAAGTGGAGCAACTGAAGAAGAAATTGAAAAAACTTACCAAGAAGAAAAGGCAAAGTTTATTGCTAATGCTCCGAATAAACTTGAAGATGTGTAAATAAAAAATTATTTGTATAATATATAATGCCGGAAGAGAGCAATCTTTTCCGGCATTGTTTTATATTATTTTTTATATCTTTCTCATATCTTCAAACAAAGCTTCTCTTCCTTCAATAAGGTCTTCTACAGAAACAAGATGTTTCATAGCCATACCCCAAAGAGCTTGAAATGGAGATTGTTCAGTCATTTTGGCAGCTATTTTAAAAGCATGAAGACGATCATTATTAAAAGCATATCCAATACCTTTGGCCTAAAGGACATCTTTGATCTTGGTAAGACGCGTGTTAAGTAATTCATCAAAATCTTTTTGTATCATGAATAGCTCCTTTTTTAAATGTCTAAAAAGTTGTTCTTTGGATTATTTTCTTCTGGTATATTTTCTTCTGGTGTATTTTCATAAAGTTCTGTTATTAAATAAAAACTACTTATATTTTTTGTTTCTTTTCCATTATAATCTGTTTCACCAATCTGTCCTTCAATCATCATAGAAATAAAATCAAGTAGTTTAGTTTTATCTGTAAACCAAAAAAGTGTACTATTAATTCTAAGACCAAATTTTCTCATTTCTTTCTCCTTTAATAAGTTATATCATCAAACATAACAGGAAGTTTTTCCTGTAATTCTTTAAGTAATGGAATCATTAGATTATTCCTTTTTTCTTAAGTTCAAAGAAACATCTCTTGGTTGCTTTGGCATCTGCCATAGCATCATGCTCATCTTCAATGTCTTCTTCAAAAAGAAGTTTATGCAGTTCTGAAAGTTTAGGAGGTTTGATATGTCCTTTCACATTTTTTAAATTACACCAGGCTTTAATTGCTTTATCTTGCATAGTGCAAAAGGTATTTGATTCAAGAAAATATCTTGAACGTCCGTAGTCAGAGAGCTTGTTCATATTTCTTTTGAACATTTGATCAAGGAATTTTTCATCAAAAGAAACATGGTGACAAACTCGAAGAGGTTCTGAATCAAGAAGAAGAGCGTAATACTCAAGAACTTCTACTTCTTCCACACCATGTTCCTCAGCATACTCTGGAGTAATACCATGGATATCAATAGTTGCAGGGTGGATGAATCGTCCATGAGGTTTGATTATTTTACAAACTTCTCCTAAATCATTTCCTTCTTCATCACAAAGTATTGCTGCAAGTTGAACAGCAAAAGCTTGTGTTGGATCATCATGAGTTTTTGAGTCTGAAATAAATCCAGATGTTTCTGTGTCGTAGAAAAGATAATTGGTCATTAGATTTCCTTTATTAAAGTTGCTTATAAAAATGAATATAATCTTCATCGGTCCAAGTACTATCAAAAGGATCAACTGAATTATATTCTCCATTTAATATTCTTTTTAATCCTTGTTCTGTACTAAGAATATCCCAAAGATTTTCTTCTTCAAATAACCAAGATTCATTTTTAAGTTCTATTTCTAATATATCCCAAGGCAATCCTTTATTAGAAAATAAACATTGAGCAGAAATTGGTAATAATCTTATTTCTCCTTTATAGTATTTCCAAGGTTGGCAACAAATTTTTACCTTTCTTATTCTTTGTCTTAAATTCATTGTTAAATCATTAATCTATAAATTGTTTTATCCAAGTACTTCTGTGTAATCTTCTTTTCCCTCCTTTTCGTTGGTGTGAATTTTACTGTTGTATGGGATTCTTCACGTTTAATCAACCCAGAAGATTCCGCCATTTTCATATAATCTAAAAGCTCATGAGGTAAGGCATGCATAGAGAAAGAACTAATAAGCTCTTCATACGTAAATCCTTTACTTGATTCGATATAGTCTAAAATCTTAGTATATACCGGAGCATGTCCACCAAGACCAAGTCCTCTAAATGCATTTGGCATTTCTGTTTCTGTAGCTTCAAGAAGTGCAAGAGCTTTTTTGAAATGCTGCGCCGTAATTTCCATTTCATCTGTTTCACTTGCAGAAATAATCATACAAAGTTTATTAAGATGCAATGGTCTACGAGAATTATATCCTTGGAATTTATCATTAGATATATCTTCTGCTGAAGAGAAGTTCTCATACCAATTAATCCAAGAATCTAAGAAATCATTTTTTAATCTGAATGGCCCAGCAAGAAGAGCAATTCTTTGTAAATCTTTAGTAAGATATTCCTGAAGGATTTCTTCATCTTTAGTAAGAAAAGGTAAAGCTATTTTTCTTTCTGGTCCATATCCAACAACAAAGATAATTCGAGAAATCAAACCTCCACCAACAGCATCTTGAGTTAATTTAGTCTGAAGCATTGAAGGAGTGATTGCGCCAAAGATATTTAACCAACAGTTGGAGATATTTTCTGTACCACGTTTTAGAGTAGTATAGTTCCATACATCTGCACAATCGAAGAGATCTGTAAGAGAAGCAATCAGAGTAGGGTCTCTGTCAGAAATAAATACTTGAAATTCCTCTGACCAAACAGAAAGAGATTTGTGGTTTTTCTTTACTCCCTTGGAAGTAAGAAACTCCTCTTCTGATTCCATGATTTCTTTATAAAGTGCTTGGGTGGAGCCAAGAGAATCACTACCTAAGGGAACTTCAAGAGTATGCACAAGAGACTTTGCTCGTTTCATAGCTGTCCCTTTTCTTCCTCCAGGAGGGCCAACTAAAACAGTATAGAAATTAGGATAAACATAACCACGAGAACCCCAATTACAAAATGTCTTTCGACGCAGGGCAGAAGAGATTGCCATAATGCCTGACCAAAGATTATAAAGTCTTGGTGATTCTGTGTTTTGAGTATAGAGCATGTAGTGTTCAAGCCAGTCAGAAAGTTCACGAGACATATGGAAACTCCTTATTTAATACCTGTTGTATTTTCTACACAAAGAAATGTAACTTTTCCTGCTGGAGTTATTATAGAAAAAACTTCCTTTTCTTTCATTAGAAGTAGTTGTCTTTGTGTAGCAATATCATGAATAAATGTTTTTTGTGCTCTATATGGATTATATAAAGTTGTAATATTTTCTTTTGAATTTCTATAAAGTAAACTTAAGAATGTTTCTTGATATGGTGAAAATTCTTTTTTTGTTAATGTTTTTATAAATTTAACTGGATCTTTTTTTAGTTCTTCAATTTCTTCTTTTGTCATTTTATTGCCCTTCTTTATATTGTTTAGCAGATGAACGGACAGTTTATATTCCTATTTTATCAAATGCTTTGTCAATAGATTCTTGATTAAAACTACTAATCTCTGCTGTCTTTCCTGCCCAAACCAATCCGATCTTTGCATCAAGACCTATCTTAAAACTCCTACCTAAATGAGTGAATGTATAACTCATATGATCATCAATGATCTGACAGATTTTTAAGAAGTTTTCTTTTTGATAAAAAGGTACTTGAATAACAACAGAGTCATGAACTGTGACAAGAATATCAATGTCAAAAACTTCTTGGCTTAATCTTGAATCATTACTCATTTTTATCATTCCTCGATTAAGTAATTCTGCTACAGTAGATTGAGGAATATATGAGTAAGCATTACGAAAAAGAGAATCATTCATAATACCTAAGAAACGTTTTGGTCTACCAAAAAGATTATAAAGAATTTTAGTTTCACTAACTTCAGAACGTATTCTACTGTGCCAACGAGGTAAGCCAGGAAAACGATCTGTGTAGGCATTAAGAAATTTCTTGCATTGTGAAGTAGGAATGAAGATATTATCTGCTGCAAGTTGATCTGAGAAAGTTTGTGGTCCCATGTTATAATTGGATGCATGAACAACTCGTTTACCTAAATCTCTCAGAGTTGGTTTATTTGGCTGGCGATTTTTATTATCCGCAAAAATTTCTTCAATGGATTTCTCAAAGATCATACTGGCATTAAACGCATGCACATCAATACCAGAAGTAAATGCTTTAATCATATTTGCATCTTGAGAAAGATAAGCTACAACATGAGCTTCTGCTTTAGCAAGATCGAATTCAGTAAGAAAATAGCCATCATCTGCTTTAAGATATTTCTTAAAAACATAAGGTTGATTTTGAAGATTTGTTCCAGTATCAAAATAAGTTGCTTCAGAAGAAAGACGCCCAGAAGAAGTGCCAGTAATTTTATATGAACATCGGATTTTATTATCTTGATCAGTCTTAACGGTGAAGTATGTAGAAAGAAGTTTTCCTTTCATACGCATTAGAGAGATAAGTTTTGCTGCTTCAGAACCGAGTTTTCCTTTCTGAGCAATACGGCTAAGAGCTACATCATTGCATGTAGGATTACCGGTTTTGATATTTATATAGGGCTTGATCATACAAGTACCGTAGAAATATGCAATCATTTGTTTAGAGGAATTAATATTGAGTTCTTTATTAGTGAGAGTATTCAGATCTTTTTGATGTTGAATTAATTCATCTTCTAATTGTTTTCTGTATTCTTCAATGCCTTCTTTGTCTGCAAGAATACCATTATGAAACATTTCAATAAGAGGTTTATGCAGTTCCATTTGATATGTCATAGCAGCAGAAGCCTCAAAATCAGAAAGTTCTTCAATGAGGTTTTCCATAATTTGAAAAAGATAAGCAGAGTCTTTGGCATTATAATACCAATAATTCCTCCAATCTTTTTGTAGTTCAAAATGTACTTTCTTTCCTTGATCTTTATAATAAGGATGATAAGTATAGACAGAAGTAAGATAATCCAAACCTTTTGGTAGATCAGTATAACAAAGATGTTGTGCAAGCATAGTATCGAAAAAGAAATTATCAGTGACTATTTTAAACTTCCTAAGTATATAGGTAATATCAAACATGCCGTTTTGCATTATCTTACGAATATTAGGAGCTTTAAGAATTCGAGCTAAGCCTTGCCAAATAGCTGTTTCCTGTTGTGCAGTCCAATAGTTTCCATGATTATCCATTAAAGGAATACACATAGAAATAACTTGTTCTCCGTGTTGAATGGCTAAGGAAAAACAAAGCACAAAATCTGGTGGAGCTTCAATGTCAAAAGCTACAATATCTTTTGTTTCAATGAGATTATAGAATTTTAATACATCTTCAAACAAAGGAGAAATAATAAGTTTGATATTTGATTTAAGCAATTCTGGATCTTGTTCTACTTTTTTCATTCTATCAAGATCAATTACAAGAGTGTAGAATGCCTTAGGATCTTTTTCTTTACCTATACCAGTATAGTCAGGATGATAAGAACATATAATTATTTTTCCTGCAAGAGGCCCTGCAAGATGTGTGAATTTTTCTGCTGGAAAAAATGAACCTCGATATTTATGAACTCCTTTGATTTCTGGATCATCAAGGAGAAGTCGAATTGGAAATTCTCCAAGAAGAACGATGATTTTACCTGAGAAATGAGATAGTTCATCTATAAGATTTTTTTGTAACCTACCCCATTCAGGACAGCGATAGCCTTTTTCAGTCCAGATAGATTCTTCTTTAACATTTTGAGCTTTACAAGCAAAAGTGAAATAGCATTCATAAGTAGGTATTCTCACAGCAGACAAAGCTCTATTCATCTGACCACTTCTCGGGCCGGAAAATGGTTCTTGATCTCTGCACTCTATCTTTGTGGGAAAATTACTAACAAATGCAAACCTTGCAGAACGAATATTGTCCGTTGGAGGACAAGAGATCTCAAGCTTAGGAGAATATGGTTGAGTATCTTCTGGAGGAGCAAATGATGTAGGGATTTTTGGGATCATATTAAACCTTTATGTTTATATATTGTTAATACACCAAAAGGAGTTTGTAGATCTTGTTTAATAAAATATTTATTAATATATTTTTGTCTTTCTTTAGAAGACATTTTTAGTATTTGTTTTTGCATTTTTAAAATAATAGTAGAGAGTTTCATAAGAGCTCTCCTAAGATTGCAAAAAGAAGATAGATTATAATAATAAGCATAATCTGAATAACCATAAACTCTGTGCGAAGTTTTTTAAATTGAATATAATTCATTTTATTTCTCCTCAGCATAAATACTCGGAGCTTTGATGATCTCTCCACATTCTGTACATAAATATTTGCGAACTCTTAAAGCAGTAGCAAGAGAAATGCCTACATAGAACTCACACTTTGGTTGTTCTTTATAGCCATTGGGATGAGTTATACGGATGAAAGATACTTCAAGAGGAACGAGATTAAGATGCTTGCAAATTTTATTTTCTTGAATAGTTTCTTTTATTACTTGCTCTTGTGCTTTGGTAATAGTTTGTATAGAAAGTTCAGGGTTAGTTTTTTTTATTGGTGTAATTATTTTACTCATAATTATATCTCCATAAGATTATCTTTTATATTCTTTACTAATTTTTCCAAATAAATATTTTAATTCTGTAATATCTGGTCTATTATATAGTCTATTCCTATGCCCACAAGAAGGGCAGATAAAATTACCTTCTCCTTCATGCCAAGTATCTCCTTCAAAGCATCCATGTGGATGTTCATAATGATGTGTTTGAATGTACTCTAAATCTGCAATAGTAAAAGCCATACCACAACCATGACCAAAATTATTATTTGTACATTGTACAATAGTTCTTTTTTGTTTATCTTCAATTTGTTTATCAATATTTTTAAGCTGAGTTAAAATTTCATCCCGTTTTTTATTTAATTGTTCAAATGTTTCCATTATTATATCTCCATAAAATGTTTCTTGTATTTATAATAAAACTGTGTAGCATCCGATTCACTCAAGTCACAACCAATCGGAATCATGCCAGCTTTCTTGGCTGAGATAAGACAATTTCCTGAGCCAGCAAAACTTGAATGAAATACAACTGCTTCTCTACCCATAGCTTCAAAGAACATATCATAAAGTTTAATCGGCTTCTCCCATTGATGAGTCTTAGCCGAACCAGATGTAGTAGGACAAGAGATTACTGATGGAAAAGATGGAGTATTGAATGTGGCGTTACCCTTGCGAAGAAGAACAAAACATTCAAACATACTTACCATAGTTGTAGAAGGCCTGTTGACTGATCCACCTTGTTTGACCCAAACACCAAATGGTTGAGTTTTAAACCCAACTCTTGCGGCATATTCATTTATAATAGACCACCACTCTTTTCCTGTCCAGCAAAGCATCCATGAATTAGGCATAAGTTTAGAATAGTAAACAGGAAACATAATTGTACAAAAATTTACCATGTCATCTGCAGTCCAGTCTTTTTTTGTTTGAACTTCTTTATTTTGTTGTTGATAATTTGTTTCAAAATCAATTGCATAAGGAGGATCGAGCTCTATGAACCCAATGGATTCGTCAGGGAACTTGGGGACAAAAGTAAAGAGAGATTCAACAACATAAGAGACTTCATTTTCCAAGGAACATTCAGGAAGAGTATAGGGAGAACTTTCTTCTGTGATTTCTTCCTCTTCTGTGCGTTCAACCTCTGAACAATATGGGAGAGAGTCTTTTTTAGTTGATCCATAATCTAACAGATTTGTAATATCATCATCATGCTTAGCGTGGATGACTTGTTTTTCTTTCTTCTTTGGTTGTGTATTAATAGCACTCCCAGACATGAGCTTCTTCATTTTATCTTTTTCTGTATCAGACATAGAAGACATCTTTTTAAATGCTGTGGCTTGCTCAGCCATCTTTTTGTATGTTTCTTGTGCTTGTCCTTTGGACTTGCAGTTCATAAGATCAGGAAAGACTTTGATTCCTGCAGCAAGAGTAAGATCAGTAGATAGTCCTCCGATAGAACAGTTAAATTTCTTTGCTGTGTCTTTGAATGTCCAAGAGACAGGAGGATTTGCGTTCTTTGTTTGATCCACCCAATAAGAGTGCATGGCAAAGCGGAGCATAAGTTCTTCACTCCATGTGAAATTTTTTCTTGCCTCGTTTTCCATATGTTCGATGAAGAGTTTGTCTTCTGAAGAAAGCCCTGGCATAATACGACAAAGAACAGGAATATTTAATTTCTTACAAGCTAAGGTTCTTCTCTCTCCAGCAATGAGAATGTTCTCAGGAGTTATGAGTACTGGATTTAGCTGACCTTGAAGTTGAATTGCTTCAATGAGATCTTTGAGATCACCTTTGTCAGTGCGACTGCGATTGAGAATGATGATATCTTTAGGGTTGCGTTCTTCGATTTGAAATAGTTTAGTCACGTTTATTTTCCTTTATTTAATAATTTTTGTATTAATTCAAACTGTGCTGGAGAAAGTTTATTCAAGGCTTTAAGAGCTTTATCTTCAGTAGATTGAGAAGAAGATTTTTTAGTCTTAGCTTTCTTTTCTTTCTTTGGCAAGCCATCTTTTGTCTTTCTAACTTTTGGAAGCTTTGCAGTTTTTAATCCTTCTATTCTCATAGATTGAATAGATAGGATGAGATCTAACTGAGCAGCTTCGGACATAGAAAGAAAGTCTATGGCTTTTATTCTGTCCATTAGAGGCATAGGTTATCCTTATAAAATATCTTCAAAAAATCTAGCAACTTCAAAAGATGTATTACCTAAAGTATGACTTGCTATAGTAGGGCAATAAAGATATTTAATATCAGATACAGAGGTGGCTTCATATGGACCGATAATAACAGCATCTTTTAAAATATTTTTTCCAAACTCTTGTATAGTGCTTCTAATAGCAGCACAAAGAGTATCTACTACTTCCCTGGGAATTTGCATAATTCTTCCTCTTTCTCCTCTTTTACTTTCATTATTTGTGGAAGAGTCAAACTTCCTTGGCCAGAGGCGTACAGAATAATCTCTTTAATCTTTCCATTGAGAATAAGCATCTGAACTGATTCAAAAATAGTACGAATAAGTTTTGATAACTGACCATGATAAAGCTGATTGGTGACAAAAAGATAAAGCTCTTTTTCGATTTTTACTGTGACTTTTTTTATATCAGGATTCTGATAGTCTTCAGCCATGGGAAAGCTCCTTTATTTTTTTCATAATCTACCTCCAATTTCACTTTCATTAATAGTTAATATATTTAATTCTCTTGCTTTAGTTGTTTTAGTCTCACCAGGGTCTTCTCCAATAATAAGAATATCTGTATGACGAGATACTTGATTGGAGAATGCCCATTTGTATTTTTCTAAATAAGCAATCATTTCATTTCGAGAGATAGAAAGTTTACCTGTGATGCAATAAGATATTTTAGGTATCGGAGGAACAGGGAGAAAAGTAAATCTTTTCATTTCTTTTTTAGCTGTATCAAAGACAATAAACGCATCTGTGAAACTCATCTGTGCTTTTTTAGATACACTTGTAATAAGATGATTTTCAAATACATAATACCAGAGTTTTAAAGCAGTTTTATATGCGAGTTTATCATAGCCTAATGCAGCAATAAAGTGCACAGGATTTTTGTTTACTTCTGCAAGATTTTCATGATATGTTTTGTATTTCTTTTCTCCCCAGGTGGCAAGAAGAAGTCCATCAAGTCCAAATGTCTCAGGTTCAAGCAAGGCATAAGGACGAGAAGAGAGAATATGATATCCCTGTGGTTGTTCGATGATATCTCCAAGCAGGAACTCTCCTATGGATTTTACTTCCATGCCTTTGTCAGAATAGAAATATTCTATTGACTTGATTAATTGGGTTATGCATCGTGGGGAGTTACAAATAAGATGAACGCCTTCCCAGATGAGAATTGAATGACAGGTTGGGCAATTGATTTTCGGTGGATTTAAATAAAGTAAAAAATCAGGGTTTGTTGGTACACCCGGCAACCCGTCAACCGCCGTTAAACGTGAAAATTCAGCGTTTAAACGGGTATCCTGAGCCTCATTCGACACGTCTAAAATTTTTGGAATAATCTCCCCCGCCTTGCCTACGACAATCTCAGAGCCCACCTTAATATCTCTGTCAAACAACCACTTAGCATTGTTGCCTGTAGCCTTGGAATTAGTAGTTCCACAGAGAGAAATTGGTTCATAACAAACAGTTGGGATGACTTTACCTGCACGAGATGTATTCCAAATAATATCTGTAACTATAGTTTTTTTAGTCTGCATAGGGGGCTTCCAGGCAATAGACCAATGATAGAAAGTACCATTATTACCTGTGGTTATTCTTTTTGTCTCATCAAACACTTTTATCATAATACCATCAAGAGGATATAGTTTTGACCACTGATGATAGCATGATAGAAGTGTTTCATTAAGATGGTCAAAAGAACCAGAGAAAAAATAAAGTTGCTGGAGAATTCCATAATCATGCTGAGCAAATTGAATATAATTACCTAAAGAAGGTTCAAGTTTTTCTCTTTGCATCCAGCCAGAGACTACATTTCTTGGATTAGCACCAAATGATTTATCCCAATTAGACCAAGAAATAATAAGCTCACCTTTTAGCATGGATTTAACTGTATTAAGTTGAATAGAAGTAAGATGCCTAGAAACATCCTGACCTTTGATTCCATCTCCATCAAGAATGAGTTTGTTGTTTTCTATACTACTGCCTCTGTAAAATACTGCGGCACAACCATCATATTTTGGTTCAAGAATAAGTTGATCACTTCCAAATCGAGTTAAGAAAGGACGAAGATCATCGGTATTGAATGCTTTTTGTGTACCAAAGATCTGGTATTTGTGCATGGAAAGATTAGTATAATGAGGATTGTTGGTTGTATGATAGAGAACAGGATTTTCTGGATCAAGTTTAAATAGCTCTTGCCAAAGAATATCATATTCTGTATCTGTCATAATAGGATAGTTTTGGATGTAGGCAAAGTTTGCAGCAGAGAGTTGTTTTTCTAATTGAGAGATGTCCATAACTATCCTTCAGCAATAATTTGTTTATAATTTGTAAGTTTTGTTTCTAATCTTTCTGAGGAGTTTTTATATACATGATAAATAATCTTATTAAACCCTTTATTTTGAACAGCATTTTTTATAGGTATTTGATTTAAAAATATTTCATATAATTTATATGTATGATAAGAGTCTTTATCTAAGTCTGCCCACTCATTACAAGCTTTAATGCCTCTTTCTTTGTTTGTAAATACTCCATGACAACCATGGTCATATACACCTTGTTTTAATATTACATAGACTTGATTCATTCTTCTTCCTTTTTAACTTCCCATTCATTACAGACGCTATTAATTACTGCCAGGCGTTTCATAATGGTTCTATTTTTTCTGATGTTTAAATTTTTTAAGCACCAGAAGGATGTATAAATATCTTCTGGTTCAGTGTCTGCACAACAAAAAGTGCAACTAAAACAACTTTTACCAAAGATTTCGGCATGAGTAGAGTAATCAGGCATAAAAACTCCTTAGAATTTATCTAATACAGTTAATATTTCTTCCCATGTGGGCGTGAGAATTTCAAAGTTATTACTTCTTGCATAATCAAATTCTGTAATGCAACCACTGGATCTTTCCCAGAATGGATGCATAGCGATAGAATCACAGCGGGAGAGCATAATCATAGTTCCATGGAGAAAGACTTTATCAGGCATTAAACCATCAAAGTTTGCAGTATTAAGATGAGGACAAATAACTGCATAACCTTTGAGCCAATAGTATTGTGACATGAGTTTGGCTTCATGGATGTTTTGCTGGAGACGGACTATGGTTTTTGTTCGATATGGTGCAGCGATGTAGAGAAGTTGCATTAAAATCTCCTTTTCATTTTTGATCTTTCAGCAGGACCATTAGTAGAATTCCATAAAACAGGATAAAAGAAAATACTTTTTCTTTTTTTTTTTTTTTTTTTTCTTGGCATCTGAAAGTTTTAAATATGAACATTTTTGTTTAAGAGATGAGATAATTTGATTGTAAGAAAATTTTGATTTATATTTAGACATGCTTTTTTCTCATTTTAATTTCCCAACCCAGAAGAGGTATTCTTCTGAGTTGGGAAGGTAACTTCTCATGGTTCAACTGTTGAACGAAATTGACTTTATTTTTTCTGTATAACTTTCAAAAGGACATTCTTTTCCGGATACTGAGGAACCAGCTTTCCGTTATCATCTTCGACTTCCCCTGAGTCATAGCCTACCATACCTACAAATTCAAGGTCTGTAAAATCCTCCGCAGGATGTTCTTCTTCTGGGTCAAGACCAAGAGCTCGGATGAATTCTTTGAGCATCCGCCACATGGTTTCATTGGTTGTTTCATCGTCTTTCTGGTAATCACCATAGTTGCCGAAATTTACCTGGTGCATAATTTCTTTTACTTCAGGCTCACCGTCGATAGAAATGATAAACAATGCTCCAGTTCTGCCTGAGGAGCATTTTTTCATTACCATCTTGTTGATAATGAGGTCCATTTCCTGAGGGGATTCGAGTTTAATAACTTTTTTGTCTTTGATGTGGGAAAGATTTGGTATCATGTTTTTCTCCTATTAGGTTGTTTGCAGAGGAAGTATTCCTACTGCGTGGTTAAAAAGATTTATTTTATTCTTCTATTACTTTCCAATTTTCAGCAAATAAATCAATCATGGTTTCTTTCCAAGGAACAATGCCAAAACGACTTTCAACATAAAGATATGGAGCGGTCATTTTACTATGTCCATCTGGATATTGAGCTTTAATAAACACATCAGCAGCCCAATGAGGAAGTCTCATACTATTCCCGTGCTTTACTTCTTCAAATGCATCACCAAAATTCATTTTATTTCCTCCTTTTTGGATTAAAAAGTATCTTTTTTTGCTAAATATGCTTTTACTAAATCATCCATTTTTGGATCTTTTTTCTTGTCCATGGAAAAACTTCTGGACTTTGCTTCGAACTTGTTTCTTTCTTTGAAATACATAATTTGTTCATCTCCTTTGAATTCTAAAAGATATGTTTCATCAAAGTCTTTAGGTAGGATTTGTCTAAACTGTCCATTAACAAACGGATAACGAGCGATTACTTCTTGATTTTTATTAAGTAATACATGTAAATGTGAAGTTATAGCTACTGCACAAGGCAAATCTTGCAAAGAACTTACTAAAGTTTGCATCCAATTAAGTAATTGCCCCCAATGAGGTTCAGACATACCAAGTTTGTGATCAATTTTCTTACCAATGCCAGAAGGAGTTTTACCGTCTTTCTGGAGTATTTCTTTTATTGCATTTTGATTTAAAGAAGTAAGACTATCTACACAGAGAATACCATTCTGTTCTGCCAGATAATCAAACTTTCCTGCTTTTTCATCTTCTTGAAATTTACTCCAAAAATCTGAGAATTTAAAATCATTTCCAGACATAATGTCTATTGAAATGTTGGTTCTATTATCCTTTCGTAGATTCTTTATAATTGTTTTCTCTCCGCCTTTGTCTATCATATAGAAATGCACAGGACCGAGAGTGTATTTACTTACAAAATCTGTTTTTCCTCCTCCAGAATTCGCAACCAAAAGAAAGGTAAGATCGAAGACATTCTCTGGAGGAGTGAAAGAAGTAAATGGATTTGTCATAGGAGTTCCTTTTTCAACTTATTTGTATTTTTAGAATATTTATGACAAAGATAATTTATTATATTATAAATTGCTTGTAAAATCTCTTTTTCTTCCTCAGTAATAAATGTAGAGTTTATCAACTGTGCTGTAATTGTGCGCAGTGATAGAAACACACCTTTTTGTCTAAATTCTCGATTCTGTTGAAAGTCTTGTTTTTTACTTCTCATAATATGTCCTCTCTTATTCTTTCAACTCTAAGATAAAAAATCTTTTTAACTCTTGTTCTTTGTCTTCTGGATATTGAAAAGACCATTTACTTCCATATCTTCTAACCATTTCTTCTCTGGCAGAAGAAAATGTCCCCCAGATACGAACAAATTTATTTGGATGAGCTTGACCATAGCCAAAAGTAAATAACCAATTTTGTTCACCAGAAACTTTTTCTTCAAGTTCATTTATTTGTCCTGAAATCATAATATCTCCTTTAACTTTCTTTTCATGCTTGCCTCATGCTCGTCCGGGTCCCACTCGTTGATGATAAATCCTCTTGGTGGATTGTCTTTCCAGAGAAGAGGATTGTTTCTGTCAACACAAAGAGATTTATATGGACAAGTAGTCATAAATGTTGTACATGGATAACCAGGATTTTTTCTGAAAGACTTAATACAATCATTGCGTTTTAAACAAGTCTCTTGATCTTGCTTTAGCATAAGCAGATCTATTAATATGTTTTGAACATGATAACAAATGTCTTCATAATCTTGCTCTAATGCTGCCTTGCGTTTGTTAATGGTATATCTTTGAAATTTAATTTCTGTTTTTTGAAAGAAACTCACATTGTATAACATTTCAGGAATACGTTCAAAATACATATATCCTGCAATCATATATCCTGCTGTTTGCATAGACATTTCATAAGAAACCTGGGTTGTGCTGTATTCTTTTGATCCTGTTTTATGATCAGTAATGAGAAGATTTCCAGATGGTTTTTTCAATTGAGCTAAATCCAATCTTCCTATATATCTTGGTAATCCTGGAGTATGTTGTGAAAGATCCAATGCAAAAGGAGCTTCAATGGCAATAATCTGATGTTTACTATCTTCTTCTAAATATCTATTCCAGTATTTTTTATAAACATTTGCTGCGTGACCAGGAGATTTAGGGAAAATAATATCTTCATCTGGCCAAGTTGAGGCTCCTTCTACAGACCACAAGCGGTTAAAAGCACGAACTGCAATTTCTGTAGCAGATTTAGCTGTTAACTTTTCTCCTGCTTGGATTCTTTTATAAACTTCTTCTTTTCCATAGTGCCAGCAAGAGCCAAAAACAAGATGAATTGATTTCTTTCCACGAAAATGAAAAATGTACTGGAAGAGAAACTTCCTTGGACATTCCATATAAGTAGAAAGAGAAGAATAGTCTATTTTTTCAAGATAGTTCATTAGATAAAAAGAATTTCCCAAGGAAAAGATCTACCGGTTTCTTTTTCACAAGATGAAACAATATAAATAATAGAGTTTTTTGTTTCTTCTTCTCGGTTAATAATCCGACTCATGATTGTAGGTCTTTCGTCAACACCAGCAGCAAAAAGTTTTTCTTGGAGTTGGTCTTTTGCATAATCTAACTGATAAAATCTTTCTTTAAGATCTTGGACTTCTTTTTCTTTCTGATCCAACGCTGCTTTGAGTTCTTCTTTGGTTGTGTATTTGATATTTGGAATACTTGGATTATTTTCTGATTTCATTTTGTTTCCTCCCCGTGAAAAATCCCTGCACAGAGTGTGTCCCTGTGCAGGGATTAAATATAATTATAAAATATTTTATATTAAACTTTCTTCTTTATTCTGCCTGTGTTTTGGCTTTGTATGCTGCCAACACATTTGCCATGGTCTCCGGATCAAGTCCCTGAAGAACCTCAAGAGCTTTCTCTTCTGCTGTTTTCTGAACTCTGAGTTCGGGAATCCAATTGATGTCCCAAGCAGCTTTGATATCATCATCTGAATTGATAAACTCTCCTGCTTCGTTCTGAGCTTCGAGCTTTCCTCTGACGATACTTCTGAGCATGATCTGAAGAGAGCCTTTGGTTTTGCCAAGAACCAGATCTTCCCCAACGAGTGCAACCATGTCTGCAAGGGTTTCTACCTGCATGACTTTGGGGAGCTCAAGGGAAATACTTCTGTTGACTTTTTCTGCATTTGTAATAAATTCGGACATTGTTTGTTTCTCCTATATAGTGAGAGTTATAAATTGGGTTTCCCCGTGACTATTGTGCGGAACATTCCACACAAAGCCGGTCTTAAACACCCCTGTACAATATCAAACTTTTTAACCTTTGTCAAGAGGAGTTTTTACTTTTTTTAAAAATATTTTTCAATCAAAATCTCTTTCTTTTCTTTCTTCTGTGATTTTTCTTTCTTCATATTGTTTAGCAGATGAACGAAGAGTTAATCTGTTTCTGACTGTGAAACCAAGGCCCAATATGCTCTTCCATTTTTCAGTGCTTGTTCTCCCAATGCTTCACAATCATAAATTAATAGTTTTTCCTGCGCTCTTGTCAAAGCCACATAAAGAATGTTTGTCTCTTCTTGAGAAATATGACTAAATTCATCCAGAGGATATTTAAAGTCATTAGAAAGCTTAACTATTTTCCATTCTAATCCTTTGGCTTTATGAGTAGTTGTTATAGTTATGCTCTTGTCTGTTGATTTTGATAGAGTTTTATATAAACAAGCAAGTAAATTGTCAAATCCATGTTTTTTGATGATATTTAATATTGCTTTAAATCCCCCACCTTGTGAAGACTCGGCATATTCAACAAACTCATCATAATTGTTAAAAAGTTTTAGCTCAAAGTGATTGGATTTTCTTCCTCTATGAAGATTTTCAATTCCTTCGATAAGGGATATTAATGGTTCTGGGCCGCCAAGAAGAAATACTGGATAATGAGGCAGAGTTGCGATGGTTTCTGCGATTAATCCAGCATTGGTACGGCAGATAATACAATTAGGAATAATTCCTTTTCTTTCTGTGACTATTTCACAAGATTTATCTATTCCAGTAATAGGTTTTATTCTATTTTCTGGCTTTGAGTATGAGTTTATCACCTTGTTTGCTAAATTAGCAATTTCTTGGCCAAATCTAAAAGATTGGGTTATTTCTATAGTTTGAAAATTTACTCTTGTCATGGCATTCACAGCTCCACGCCAAGAGTAAATTTGTTGAAATCTATCTCCAGCAAAAATAACTTGTGTATTTAGTTGATTTAATATTACATCTAACATTACTGGATTGGCATCTTGGCTTTCATCAAAGAGAATGAAATCTTTATTAAGCCTTGGCTGCCCCAATGCCCAGATCTTGAGATAAACATCATGAGTTATTGGAATTGTTTCAGAAGGATTTATAAGTTTCTGCCAGAGTTTTTGACTTAATTGTGCTATTTCTTCTTGTTCTTTTTCAATAACATATTTTGTAGCATTTGTAATTGGCCAAGGGACATGGGATGGAAGGATTTGATTATCTGCTGAATAACAAAAATACCTGATAGTCTCAAGGATTTGATAAGCTTTGTTGTTGATAGTATTATAAATTCCTGGAGATCCTAAATCCATTATTTCTGTGAGCTGTTTTCCAGTAAGTTTGGCTAGTCTGTCTTTATACTTATATCCTTCAGCACCAAAAGCTAAAGCATGACCAGTCTTACAGATTGTTGTGTTTTTAGGAAATTTACTTGCTGCTTCAATAGTGGAGTTTTTTGAGAAAGTAATATTATATCCACTTCCTTTTATCTTTCTTGCCAGTACCAGCAATGTCATGGTTTTACCACTTCCTGCGGGTGCTTGAAGAATGAGATTATTTCCTTCTAATCCAAGATCAACTGCGAGAGATTGTTCTTGGGACAGCTCTGTTCCTTTGTATTTGTGCATGAGAGCCTCCTTTATTTTATCTTTTCAAATCAGTTTGATGGATTCCATTTATTATCATTATATGGTAAAAGATTACAATCTGCAAAATAGGATTTTATGTCATCTCCAAATTTACTTCTATATAAAAAACCATCTCCAAGTGGAGCAGTAAAAAAACCAGCAATAGTTTGTGGGTCTGTAGTATAAGCTTTATAATGTTTAACGACAATATCTCCGAATTTAAGCTCTTTTGGAGATTTGACCATTTTTGATGAAAAGTTTTGTTGCTAGTCTGAGAGTATACTCATAATGTTTTTTCTTTTTCTTTGTTATAAGTTAAAACTACATATTTGTTTTGTTTCAGGAATCATTCTTCCTGTTTGAATTATTTGACAATAAGCAGAAACAATATCTATATCAAGAGTGAAATCTTTTTCTGGATGAGTATAATAATATTCTTGTCTGTTTGTGTTTATTCCTGATCTTTTTTCATCAAACTTCCAACCAAAAAGAAGATCTTCTTCAAGATCATCTAAAAAATCGTGAAGCTGGAAGAGTGTGAGATCTTTTGGAGCTGAAAGAAGAATATATCCTTCATAATAGTCCCCAATGAAATTATAATCTTTAGCAAATTCACAGATGTCATAAAACAAGTTTAATTTTGAGAGTTGGGTTTTTAAATTAAGTATTTTCTTTTCGGCATCTTTTTTAATTTGTTCAATTTCTTCATGTGGAAATAAATTCATTGTTTCTCCTCCATGACTTTTCTTGGTTGATAGATTGTTCCTATATCTGGGCCGTGACTGTACAACTTTTCTTTGCAATATTGACAGTGAGAATAACCTAACACTATTCTTTGTTCATTATGCGTTGTTTTGCAATTAAAAGCTTTGAGACTTCTATAGTTTCCACCTTTAATAATTGGATTTCTTTCTTTTCTCAATCTTAGAACTCTGTTCCATTCATATTCAAAGCCTTCTTCAAAGCATTTTGGATGTTTTTTGAATGGTAATCTACCTGAGCTCGTCCATGGATAAACAGGAATTCTTTCTTGTTTTGTTTCTATAAGCATTTTTTGTTTTCTCCTATGTTTAAAACACTCCATCTTTCATATCTGTT
>Ga0209416_1000714_pt1 | contig 30890 bp, 30 predicted proteins | sample RifGroF1_FD_184001 | JGI IMG/M metagenome (GOLD analysis project Ga0209416, IMG submission 184001) | Groundwater microbial communities from Rifle, Colorado, USA - Groundwater F1 (SPAdes) (version 2) | ecosystem: Environmental > Aquatic > Deep subsurface > Groundwater | place: Rifle, Colorado...
GGACAGACGGGTATCGGGAATAGAGTCAGGTCGGAGTGTTTTAACAGACACAATACTCGTGGCATCAATAGGAAAAGTCGACAAGGATGTTGTACTTATCTCTCTCCCCAGGGATTTGTGGGTAAAAGATCCAAACGGCTACTCAAGTAAGATAAACGCGGTTTATGCTTTCTCAAAGGACGGGGAGGGAGCAAATAACCTTAGAGCAGTTCTGCAGGACGTATTAGGAATTCCAATCCACTACCATGTCATGGTCTCTTTTGATCTATTCCAGGAGATAATAGACATTTTAGGCGGAGTCGAGGTTACCGTGGACACAACATTCACCGATTACGAGTACCCGGTCGAAGATATGGAAAATAATACCTGCGGGAGGACTTCCGAAGAAGCCGACAAAATGCTGGAAGAGGGAAAGTTTTATCCGGAAATCTATCCGTGCAGGTACGAAAAAGTTGTGTTCACTCAGGGAACACAAATTATGAACGGTGAGACGGCGCTGAAGTTTGTGAGATCCCGCCACGGGAATAATAACGAAAACACAGATTTTGCACGGTCACGAAGGCAGCAAAAAATTATAACGGCAATTAAAAATAAGTCGCTTTCCATTCAAACGCTGGTCAACCCCACGAAACTTAAAAACCTGTATGACGCCTACTCACAGAACACGGACACAGACATAGATTTCGGGGCGGTAAACTCTTTCTACTTACTTTCACAGCAAATAAACTTCGACCGGGTAGTGTCCGTGGTGCTTGATGATAGAAGCCCGGCAGACCAGGGAGGACTTTTGTACGCCCCTACGGATAGAACACTATATAACGGGCAGTACGTTCTAATACCCCAAACCGGGGATTACGTTCAAATCCACGCCTTTGTCCAGAAATACCTTTTCGGAGGAAAGTAATGATATATATAGTGCACGGAGAAAACCTCTCCAAATCCAGGGCACTCATCCTAAACCAGCAGAAGAAACTAATGGTCAGATACAAACAGGAGTTCTCGATAGAGGACACAACTCCAACCGACCTTACTAATAAAATTAGAAGTATCGATATTTTCGGAGAGCCCCAGTTCTTTGTCGTAAATATATCGGGAGCGGGCCGGGCAAATCTGGAAGAGTACATTAACGTTATTACACAAACCCCACCTCTGACCACTCTTGTGATTCTGTCAGAGAAGAAACTCACAGCGTCGAACATTTTTATTAAGAACGCGGCCGCCCTGAAAGCGCAGGTCCTGGAAAACGAGTCGGTGGTTGAAGGCACGTCGTTTGATTTTGTGGATGCCGTAATGAGAAAAGATAGAAATAACTCTTACAAACTAATGCACCGGGAGTTGGACAAAGATAAAGACCCGTTCGAACTTTTCGCTCTTCTTATGTACGGACTGAGATCCCTGGCCCAGGTAAAATTTGAGAGTCCTTCGGCGTCGGGAATGAATCCTTACGTACGTTCCAAACAAAAAAATCTGACGGGAAAGTATTCCGTAGAGGGAGTTAAAGAGCTTTTCAAAGCGTTCTATGAAATGGATCTAAAAGCCAAGGTAGGGGAGATAAACCCCGAGGTTATGCTAACTTTGGCTGTGGAAAAAGTGTTAAACTCTAATTAATGCCGATCCAGTCCGAGCCTAAAAAATACATTAAAGATCATTCGAACGACCCCATCTATAAAACTGTAAATTATAATTTTTATTTCAAATCCAGGATTTTGTCCGGTCTTTTGATGTCTCTCGGATTTCTCGTGCTGGGAACTCAGGTTGTACTGCCCCTTGTCTTCTTTAAGACTCAGGATGAGGTTTCTAAACCAATGAGAAGCAGCGTCCTCGGGCTTGCTACCGGGTTTAGTGACTTCGAGTTCAGAGAACTGGATGAAGGAAAGGCTTCGGAAACCGGGAAAAAAGAAGAGCTACCAAAATTCTTTACCCTATCAGTACCAAAGCTCGGGATAAAAGACGCGATAGTTGAAACCAACTCCCCGAACCTCAGCCCCGAAACATCGCTGGGGCATTACAACGGGTCCGCGCTCCCCGGAAGTAAAGGCAATGCTTTTATCTACGGGCATTCCGTTTTACCCTGGTTCTATAATCCCAGAAACTACAGGACTATATTTTCTACTTTAGGAAATCTTAAAACGGGAGATGAATTTCAAGTCAAGTATATGGGAAAAGACCTGAGTTACGTCGTGGAATCCAAGGAACTTCTTTCTCCCGACAAGGTAGATCCTCTTGCGGGATTTAAACCTGCCTACCTGAACGAATCTACTTTGACACTTATGACGTGCTGGCCCGCGGGAACAAAAACAAATAGATTGTTAGTAAAAGCTGTTCTGATGGAAGAGTGATGTCAATTGTCCTTGAGGACTTTTTTCTCGAAACCGCTGAGGGCTGTTTTTCGGGGGTTACTGGAAATGTAGTACATTCCCGTTAAGAAAAATACCAAAGAAACGAGCAATCCGGCTGTAATTCCAACTATACCGGTCTCTGGAACAGTACTTCCGCTCCCGGTCGTCTGAGGGGTAACCGGCGAAGAAGTGGCTCCGGCCAATACAGCTGCACCTGCCGGTAAAGAATCTGCGGGCTTATCAACGATTTCTCCAAAAACTGATCCGGCCGGGGAATCCGAGGCACTTTCAACCTGTCCTGTGTCCTCTGCCAACGCCAATGTCTCGGTAGGGGCGGTCGCAACTGTCGCGGGGGCTACGGAAGCCTGGTACGGGGCGGCAGAAGTATCCCCGCTACTATTCGTGACGAGGTAATAGACAACACTAAACACAATAAGGGAAATAGATAATGTCAGTATAAAGGTTTTAAATCCGTTTTTCGCGCTATCGCTGTTCATAGGCAGGTTTCAAACTTCGTAGAAACTCTATGTCAATAGTAACATCTAACGGACGGGACATGTCAAGTATATTCTGAGTAATATATTTATCCCTATTTGTGTTCTGATTTCCGGAAAAAAACCAGAACATGCCGGCGGTAGCGAAAAACACTGTTGTAATTAGTAACCTTTTCATAATTTTACAGGTTAAATATTCTCAAATTAATGGACACGTCTGTGGTGTCGGTGTGGTTTTCATATTTCACTGAATCTATAACAGTGACACGTTGCATCCCTTCCAGTGCCGAAATGAGCGAGGGTAAATCGCCGGTTCCTTCCAAAACAGCCGTAATTAGCACCTCTCCTCCTACACTATCAGACGCAGGCAAAAAATTCTTCACACTAAACCCGGCAGTTCCTGCCTGTTGCATAAAGGAAACCATATAACTGTGTGTGTTCAGCTCTTTGGGAATCGTGGCTTCAAGCAAAGGTTTATATTTTTGCGCTTCAGACAAGTCCGAAGACAATCTGCTTAAACTTTGAAGCTTCACATTGAGATCGTAATTTAATGTTCTCATTTCCTTAAATATAGTTACTTTCCTTGCCATACTAAATGTCAGCGTCCCGATAGCGAAGAACCCGAACACTACCATGCAAAAAAATGCCCAGATGGTATATACCCTGGAAAGAAAAAGTTCATTTGAAAAAAACAGTTTGACTGAATTCTGCATTTCTTCTCTCATCTGTAAACTCCCGACAACCTGACCGCATAAGTATTGTCCACGGAAGAGAAAATGGCCTCTTTTATAGCTACCTCAGATACCCCTCCGTCCTGGAGCCAGCGCAAAAACATTCCTGTGATGGGTACCGGGGAACTTCCTTTTACAACAAGATCGAATGCCCCCGGTTTAAATTCAACAGTAGTTAGCGAAAGCTCCTGAGGAATACGCGACATTACAAAGGATATTCTTGTAGTTAAAGGTTTTCTTGCCCCTACTGTGTATTTACTGTAATCGAGCTTACCTTTAATCTCCAGCGCCTTATCCTCCACACCGGCGTACTCGTTTATTTTAAACTCCAGATTTCTCTGTTCGTTCAGGAGGTTATTGAGAAGAAAATTCATTACCATATGTGCGGTTAAAAGTCCGATAAGAACAGCACTAAAAAAGACAATTGTTGAAGATGAAAATTTTACGGTCCCGGCTGCCGTGAAAGCCTCACTACGCAAAGATTCGGGATTAAAAAATAGGGTATCGTCAGGGAGGTAAGGAGCGCCGTTAAGCGTTCTTTTTGGGTTTTCCCGTGGTCTTAGAAAGGGCAGATACTTTTCTAGCATATCTAGATTTTAACCTATTTGCCTTGTTTTTATGAATGACTTTTTCCTTCGAGGCTTTATCAAGCACTCCCTGAAGAACCTGCATCTGGTCTTTTGATACCTCACCACCGTTAGAAGAGGCTAAAGAAGCCTTCATGCTTTTGATGGAAGCTTTGTATTTATCCTTCCAAAAAATATTATGTTTTCTTTTCTTAGCGGAGCCTCTTAAGGCCTTTTTAGCTGATTTAGTATTTGGCATAAGCGCTACGTATGATAACATACTTACGTACTAATTCAACGTTTTTTGCCCCATGGAAAAGCATGTCTCTGGATATTAACAAAGCACAACTTAACGGGGTCCTTCTTAAAACACAAAACACTATACTATCCGCGGCCTTTATAATAGCAGCATCTAACGGAGTAAACGCCATTCTGGGTTTCCTGAAAGGAAGACTTTTGGCCCACTATTTCGGGGTTTCTAATGAACTCGCCGTTTTTTACACAGCCGACAGAATTCCCAACATGGTGTACTCGGTGTTAATAGTCGGAGCGGTTTCAACCGTTTTTATCCCCATTTTCGCAGAAGGTTTAAAAAAAGATAAAGAAGAGGCTAATAGAACTGCATCTTCAATGATCACCGTAACAATGGGGTTTTTCTTACTCTTAACGGTCGCCGTAATGCTCTTCGCTAAACCTCTTTTCACCTTGGTCTCTCTTGGAAAATTCACCGCCGAAGAAGCGTCGCTCGGAGTTGCCTTAATGAGAATTATGATGCTTTCACAGATACTGTTGGTCCTTGGAAGTCTTGCCACGAGTATTTTGCAGACATTTAAGTATTTCCTTGTCTCTGCTTTAGCTCCCCTGGCTTACAGCACCGGTATGGTTCTCGGAATAGTTCTTTTTTCAGAAAAATATGGGATTTATGCCCCGGCTTTCGGTGTGGCTGCCGGTGCTTTGTTTCATTTTGCACTTCAGATACCCGCCCTGCTTAAAACAGGATTTACCTACGCTCCTAAGATAAGACTTTCGGACAAAGGCCTGCACAGTATGGCAAGGCTAATTCCCCCGCGCATTCTCAGTGTTCTCCTGGCGAATTTGATACAAGTTATAAATAATAGTCTGGCAATTCTAGTGTCCACATCTTCTGTTATTTATCTTAAATTTGCACTTCAACTTCAATCCTTCCCCGTAAGTTTGTTCGGCATATCTCTTGGTGCCGCGAGTCTTCCAACGCTGGCGACCCAAAGCGAGAAAGAAGATCTTGGTAAATTTAAGGAAACATTCACGACATCTCTTATGCAGATGCTTTATCTCGTTTTGCCGTTGAGCATGATCCTCCTGATACTAAGGGGACCTATCGTACGTATTGTCTACGGAGTCTCAAATTTCCCGTGGGAAGCAACTCTAAAAACTTCCTATACATTGGCCTTTTTCAGCGTGTCGATATTTGCCCAGAGCACTAATTACCTTCTGACACGGGCTTTTTATGCGCTTAAAGACACTAAAACTCCCGTTATCGTCAGCCTTTTTACCACGGCTTTAAACGTTCTGCTCTCTCTGCTCTTTGTGACTTGGTTGAAGTTCGGTGTCTGGGCGGTAGCACTTTCGTTTTCAATTACATCCCTTCTCGACATGCTTCTCCTTTTCTATCTCCTTCATAAACAGGTCGGCGGGTTTGAAATTCCAAAAATTCTCGTGCCATTTACGAAAATTTCTTACGCCACTTTAATGATGGGACTTGCGCTGTATGTTCCTGTAAAACTTTTGGACAGATATATTTTCGACACCACAAGAACAATTAATCTACTAGGTCTTGTAACCATTGCCGGAATCCTCGGCACGGCAACTTACTTTTTTATTACTGCACGGATGCGGGTAAAAGAAGTTGATCTTTTCTACAAACTTATCAAGAGACTAACACCTATAAAGAAAGGCGTGCCCTACATGCCTGCGGAAGACGAGGTTGTTTGATCCTGCCAATAAGGTAAAATCTCCCCATGGAACAGAAAAAGATACGTAATTTCTGCATAATAGCTCATATCGACCACGGCAAATCCACGCTGGCTGACCGTTTTCTTGAGATAACAGAAACCGTTGATAAAAGACACCTTCAGGAACAAACACTGGACAGCATGGAACTGGAAAAGGAAAAGGGAATTACCATAAAGCTTAAAGCCGTCAGAATGGCTTATAAGGGCTACCAGATGAACCTTATCGATACCCCCGGCCATGTCGATTTTTCCTACGAAGTTTCCCGCTCCCTTGCCGCCTGTGAGGGCGCCATCCTCGTAGTGGACGCTACGCAGGGTATACAGGCACAGACCGTTTCAAACGTGTACAAAGCCCTGGAATCCAATCTGGTAATAATTCCCGTGATTAACAAAATTGACCTGACCGCAGCTGACGTTGAGAGAACCGAGAACGATCTTGTAGGAACCTTCGGGTTCAAAAGGGAAACCATATTTAAAGTCTCGGCAAAAACCGGAGAAGGCATTGCAACTCTGCTGGAAGAGGTCATTACTAAAGTACCGGCACCATCGGGAAATAAAGACGCCGCCCCCCGCGGACTAATATTCGACTCCTTTTATGATGAGTACCTGGGAGTTATCGCTATGGTAAAAGTAACCGACGGGGAGTTTCGCGAATTTACAGGAGGAACAGGTAATAAAATACACTTTCTCGCGACGGGAGTTTCCACAAAACCCGAGGAAATGGGCTATTTCAAACCGGAGAGAATCAGGGAAGGACACCTTTCTACCGGCGAGGTGGGCTACATAGCCACGGGGCTTAAAGCCATAACCACGGTAAATGTGGGAGACACGGTGTCTTTGGAAGGACGGGAAACGGCACCGCTGCCCGGGTACAAAGAAGTTAAACCTTTCGTGTTTGTATCCATCTACCCAATCGAAAATGACAAGTTTCCACAACTCAGAGAAGCTCTTCAAAAACTTTCGCTTTCCGACTCCGCCCTCATGTTCGAGCCTGAAACAAACTCAGCACTTGGCTTCGGATTCAGGTGCGGTTTTTTAGGTCTTTTACACGCAGACATAATCCAGGAAAGGCTGGAAAGAGAATATAACCTCAGACTTATATCAACGACACCTTCCGTCGAATACCACGTGGAACTTACGAACGGTACTACCATCGAAGTGAGAGCCCCTTCCGAAATGCCCGACAGATCGAGGATTATCCGCATAATGGAACCGAGAATAAATCTTACGATAATTTCCCCCTCCGAATATGTGGGTGAGGTTATAAAACTCTGCGAAGAAAGACGCGGCGAAAATACCAAAATGGAATACCCGAGCGAAAAAACTGTTTACTTCAGCTATGTGCTTCCGCTATCCGAGCTTGTGTACAACTTTTTCGACGATTTAAAAAGGGTCTCGTCCGGGTTCGCCTCCCTTGATTATGAATTCAGAGACTACGCCCCCGTTGACGCAGTAAAAATGGACATTTTGGTTCATAACTCGATCGTCGACCCCCTCTCGCACATTGTTCTTAGAAGTAAGGCTCACGACGTAGGTAAAAGTCTTTTAAAGAAACTAAAAGAAATAATACCCAAACAGCAGTTTACTGTTTCATTACAAGCCGCCCTCGGAGGAAAAATAATTGCCAGGGAGGACATTCCAGCTTTCAGAAAAAACGTGCTTGCGAAGATGAGTGGCGGTCACAGAGAAAGAAAAGATAAACTTCTGGATATTCAGAAAAAAGGCAAGGAGAGGATGAAAAGAATCGGAAAGGTTGAAATACCGCAGGAAGCGTTTAGACAGATTTTACAAACTAAGTAGTTTCCCCGTTACGAAAACCCATCAAGGGTATTGACACTCTTAGCACTCGTGATATATTACTGATAATATGTTAAGCGACCGGCAGTTCCAACTCATACATGCAGTGATAGATGAATATATAAAAAACGCCGAGCCTGTTGGTTCGGTAGAGATTGTAGCTAAGTATAATTTAAGGTGTTCCCCCGCAACAGTAAGAAATGAAATGGCAAAGCTCATTGAATTGGGTTTTCTGGAAATGATGCACACTTCTTCCGGGCGTGTCCCCACAAAAATGGCATACCGCCTGTATCTGGACCAGATGATGGAAGAAAGAGAACTACCCGTACTTCAGGAAGTTGCATTGAAGCAGCGCCTCTGGAGCAACAGATTCGAATTTGAAAAACTTTTGCGTGAATCCGTCCTGGCCCTTTCCGAAATGAGTAGGTCTCTCGCCTTCGCAACAACCGAAGATGGGTTTGTATCATACGCAGGTGCCGCTAATATCCTGGATCACAAAGAATTTTGGGACATAGATGTGGCGAAGCAGGCCTTTTCCTTGCTCGACGAATACCACCTTCTTGAAAGAGTCTTAGATAATGCTTCAACACAGGGAGAAATCAAGACACTGATAGAAGAAGAGATCGGGATTGAGAAGTTAAACAGGTGTGCAATGGTTTTCACAGAGTATTCCGCGGGAAAAAGATCAGGAAAAATAGGAGTTATAGGTCCCTCTAGGATCAGCTACCCGGAAATCATACCTTCGGTTAAGTACACCAAAAGGTTGATAGAAGAGCTTGGCGGTTCCTGGTAAACCCAAAATAATCATTCAAATATGAAAGAAGATAAATCGCAAAAAGATAAGATAGAAACCCTTGAGAAAAAAATCGGAGAGTTGGAGGATTGCTGGAAAAGAGCTCTCGCGGATTACAAAAATCTCGAAAAAAGAGTTGAGGAAGATAAAGATAGTTGGAAGTTTTTCGCAAACGAAAAATTGATACGCAGAATACTTCCTGTAGTTGACAACCTTGAGCGGCTCAAAAAGCACCTGGACGATAAAGGGCTGGATTTAATAATAAAAGACATGGCGTCCACCCTAAAAGAATTCGGTGTCGAGGAAATTAATTCAGAGCAAGAAGAATTTGATCCGATGATTATGGAAGCCCTCGAAACAGTCGAAGGTGAAAAAAATAAAGTGATAGAAACAGTTTCAAAAGGATATTTACTTAACAATAAATTATTAAGACCGGCTGTAGTTAAAGTCGGCAATGGCCAAAAGGAGGCTTAAATGTCAAAAATAATAGGAATTGACTTAGGTACAACAAATAGCGTAGTAGCAATTATGGAAGCGGGAAGCCCCAAGGTAATACATAACTCCGAGGGCGCAAACACTACTCCTTCAGTAGTGGTTCCGGATCAAAATCTTGTAGGTGTTCCTGCAAAACGTCAACAGATTGTGAATCCGAAAAATACTGTTTTCAGTATTAAACGGTTGATGGGTAGAAAATTTTCTGATGCTGAAGTTCAGCAATTGAAAAAAATACTTCCTTATGATATTGCAGAAACCCCCGGCGGTTTAGCGGGTGTAGAAGTTGAAGGAAAAGTCTACACACCTCAGGAAATTTCCGCGAAAATTCTTTCGAAATTAAAAGCTGAAGCTGAAAAGTTTACCGGAACAACAATTACTGACGCAGTTATAACCGTCCCCGCCTATTTTAACGATTCTCAAAGAACCGCAACTAAAGAAGCGGGACAAATCGCGGGATTGAATGTAAAAAGAATCATTAACGAACCTACGGCCGCAGCACTGGCGTACGGACTCGATAAAAACATAACTGAAAAAATAGTGGTATTCGATTTAGGAGGCGGAACTTTCGACGTCTCAGTCCTTGATATTTCCGAAGGAGTTTTCGAAGTTAAATCAACAAATGGAGACACTCATCTCGGAGGAGACGATTTTGATCAAAAAATAATTGCGTGGCTTTTGGACGAGTTCAAGAAACAAACCGGAATGGATCTTTCCGCAGACAGACAGGCGATGCAAAGACTAAAGGACGCCGCTGAAAAGGCGAAGATTGAACTTTCTTCTACCACCACCACAGAAATTAGTGTTCCTTTTATCACGGCAGATCAAACCGGACCTAAGCACCTGACTACCACGCTTACCCGCGCCCATCTCGAACAACTGGTAGAAGACTTACTGAACAGAACAATCAAACCAATGGAATTGGCACTGAAGGACGCCGGAATTTCGGTATCCCAGATAAACGAAGTGGTAATGGTCGGTGGGATGACAAGAATGCCGAAAGTTAACGAAATTGTTAAAAACTTTTTCGGTAAAGAACCTCACAAAGGTATAAATCCTGACGAAGTGGTAGCTGTGGGCGCTGCAATTCAAGGAGGGGTTCTCGGAGGAGACGTTAAAGATGTAGTTTTGCTCGACGTGACTCCTTTAACTTTGGGCATAGAAACTTTGGGAGGCGTCTCAACTCCTTTAATCAAAAGAAATACAACAATACCTACCAAAGCGTCCGAAACATTTTCTACGGCGGCGGATAATCAGCCCGGTGTGGAAATAAATGTTTTGCAGGGTGAAAGAAATATGGCCGGAGATAACAAATCTCTCGGAAGATTTATGCTGGACGGAATTCCTCCGGCACCCCGCGGATTACCCCAGATAGAGGTGACCTTTGACATTGACGCCAACGGAATTTTGCACGTTACCGCTAAAGACAAAGCAACAAGTAAAGAGCAAAGAATATCAATTCAGGGCGGAACAGGGTTAAACAAAGACGAAATAGACCGTATGGTCAAAGAAGCTGAAACCCATTCCGAGGAAGATAAAAAGAGAAAAGACCTGGCGGAAAGCAGAAATATTGCCGACGGTCTAACATACACAGCAGAAAAATCTTTAAAGGACGCCGAAGGAAAAATTCCTGAAGAAATGAAAAAAGAAATTAACGACAAAATTGCTGAAATAAGAAGCGTATTGCAAACGGCCACTGCGGAAGAACTGAAAAGTAAAACCCAGGAACTTTCAACTTCGTTGCAAAAGATAGGACAACATTTATACGGACAACAGGGACAGCAAGGTCAGCCGAATCCGGAACAAGGGGAACAGGGACCTCAGCCGGGACCTAATGACGGACAAGAGCACAATAACGACGGTCCCGTCGAGGGCGAGGTAGTTGAATAAATAGACCTATTATTATAATATAAGCGCATACACAAACTGCCCAAGTTGTTGCTATCCTTGCAGCGGCTGCGGCACAGACATTAATTATGGACGCCGTACAATTAACCACAATAATCGTTTTAATAGTTTTCATTATCGACGTGACCGCCGTTTCGGTTTTTCTCATTTTATTTCTGAGAGATTTGAGAACCACGGCACAGGACGCTGACAAAGCCATCAGAGATGTAAGACACTTAACCGGACCTGTATCCGTTGTCGCAGGACTTCTTGAGAACGTAGCTATAGGATCCAAAGCGTTTAAGGTTGTAAGTAATTTATTTAGTAGAAATGAGGAGGAATAATATGCACGACCATCACGGACACGACGATCCAAAATCTTTCGTAAAAGGAGCTTTTTTAGGAGCTCTGGTAGGGGCGGTTCTTGGCGTATTGTTTGCCCCGGAATCAGGCGAGAAGACCAGGAAAAAGATAAAAGACAAATCTGAAGAGATGCTGGAAAAAGGCAGGGAAGCCGCCGAGCAAATGGCCGACAAAGTAGAAAAAGTAAAAGGCCAGGTCGAACCCTACAAGGAAAAAGCCGAGGAATTTATAAACGACGCGGGAGAACGCGCAAAAGAAGAAGCAGATAACATCAAAAAGCGTTACTTTAAGAAAAGTAAATAACCGCCAACCGCACCTGATACTTGTTAATATCCCTGATTGTTAGTGTTAGAATATTTGTAATGGATGCCCAAATTTCTTCTTTAATCGAACAATACTCCGAAACCCAAAAAAATGCTGTTGAAAAAGGCAACGAGGCTCCCCAAAACACGCCTACGCCCGAAAAAGAGACGGACGCCACGGGTGACGCCGTCGTAGAGAACGGCTCCCTTCCTCCGGCGCCTCCAATTGAAGACAAGAGAAAAGAAGTAACACCCACGCACACCGTTGTTGCGGGAGATTCCATAACATCGCTCGCAGACCGACTGGAAGGAACTGCTATAGACGAATTTCAGAAAAATAACCTGCCCAATGGATCAGCTTAACAATATAGATAGCATTAATACAACAGTAGAAAACACTGCTAACACAGCTGAGTTTATTGCACCTATCCTCCTCGTCCTCTTCATCGCTCTCTATATTTTTGTAATATGGAAAAAAAGGCAGAACGAAAAAATATCTCAATACAAACTGACCTTTTTACAGGTTAAACTTCCTCCCGACAACGAAATAGAAGTCAAAGCAGCTGAGCACATGTTCTCTAACCTGATGGGTTTTCAAAAAAGTTTTCTTCAGTCCATATTTACCGAGCCTTTTAGGATTTCGTTCGAGATAGTTTCAAAAGCCGATGGAATAGCGTTTTACGTCGTCGCCCCAAATGAAATTGCTACCGTAGTAGAAAAACAAATCAACGGAGCTTACCCCACAGCGGAAATAGACATAATAAACCCCCATGAAATATGGGATAGAGGATCTTACACGCAGGTAGTGGAATTAAAACTCCGCGGTCCTTCATACTACCCTCTCAAAATTTACGAAGACCTTAAAAACGACTCTCTAAGCTCCATTACTTCCGCCATGAGCAAACTTAGTAACGATGAAGTCATCGCAGTGCAATATGTTATTCAACCTGCAGGAGACAACTGGAGGCTGGCCGGAAGAAGATTCTGCTCCAACATAAGACAAAGGGCTGCCGACCCGGAAAAAAAGCTAAACATAGACACATCATTCTTAGAGGGCATCGAGAAGAAAACCGCACTGCCCGGTTTCTACACAAAAATCAGGATAGTCTCAGTAGCGAAAGACAAATTCACAGCGCAGTCCAACATTCAAAATATGTTGAGCGCTTTCGAACAATTTACGAACATGAACTACAACAAGCTTGTGAAGAAAACGATGATCTCTGCCAAGACCCTGGTCAAAAACTTCATTTATAGAAAAGTGAAGGTAAAAGACATTTATGTTCCTGTCGCCGGAATACAACTTTACTCCGACACGTCGGTGTTAAATATTGAGGAGCTGGCGACCGTGTTCCATTTCCCGAATAAAAATATTGAGACGCCGAACATTATTTGGTTAACCGCACGAAAATCTTCGGCCCCTACAAACCTACCTACAACCGGCCTTTACCTTGGAAAAAGTAACTTCAGGGGAGTTGAAAAAGAAGTGTTTATGGGTAAAGAAGATAGGGCGCGTCATTTCTACATCATCGGACAAACAGGTACAGGTAAATCTCAATTCTTGATGTCGTTGGCTTTGCAGGATATTCAAAACGGGGAGGGCGTGGCAATAATCGACCCTCACGGAACGGACGTGGAGGAGCTGTTGAAAAAGATTCCGGCATCAAGAAAAGACGATGTTATTCTATTCGACGCGTCAGACACAGAACGGCCGATGGGAATAAACATGCTTGAAGCAAGATCGGAAGAAGAAAAACACCTGATAATCAATTCTTTTATCGCGTTACTTTATAAACTTTACGACCCGAACCACCAGGGAATAATGGGACCAATCTTAGAAAGAACAATTAGAAACGTGATGCTTACTGCTATGTCTGACCCTGACAGCACCATGATTGACGTAATGAGACTTTTAACCGACCCAAACTACAGCAAAACTTTTATGGACAGGCTTACGGATCCTCTTGTTAAAAGATATTGGATAGATGAGGTTGCAAGCGTGCCGCAGGGAAAACGAGGAGAGAACATGCAGTACTTCACTGCGAAATTTGACCGCTTTGTTACCGACAGCACAATGCGTCACATTTTAGGTCAGAAAAAATCCGCGTTCAATTTCGATGACGTAATGGCGCAGAAAAAAGTTTTACTCGTGGACCTGTCGAAAGGAAAGATAGGGGAGGAAAATTCTAACTTCATTGGATTATTGCTGGTTCCCAGAATTTTAGCGGCCGCATTAAGAAGACACTCATTACTAACCAAGGGCGTCGCTTATCCTGATTTTTACCTGTATGTCGACGAATTCCAAAACTTTGCCACTCCTGATTTTGCTACCATCCTTTCAGAAGCCAGAAAATATAAATTAAACCTAACCGTGGCACACCAATTCATCTCCCAGCTTGACGACCAGATAAAAGAAGCTGTTTTTGGAAACGTAGGCACTATGTGTTCATTTAGGGTGGGAGTTGAAGACTCGGAGTTTCTCGAAAATCAGTTTGCCCCTAAATTCACAAAAACAGATCTCATAAATCTTCCTATAGGGAGCTGCTACACGAGAATGTTAGTGAAAGGGCAACCGACGCCCCCGTTCTCCTTAGCCGTGGACTGGAACAAAATAACTTCCACACCTAAAGACGAGGAGTTGGCAAGAACCATAAAGGAAATGTGCAGAATAAAATACGGGGTGCCCGCAGAAGAAGTCGAAGAGTACATAAAACTCCGCGCAGGATTTGATGAAAAAAAGGAAGAAGAGGCGTCCCTACCTAAAATTCCCCCTCTTGGCAGAATTCCTTTTTAATACTGTTGCTGTATAATCATAATAATGATTACGCTGCCGTTTCTTCAGAAAAGTACAAAACGCCCCAGTAAATTTTTGACACTCTCCATCAGTTCCGAAGATGTAAAGTGCGCTGTTTTTTACGACGACCCTACAGAAACAAAACTCAAAATATTAGGGGCGGGAAGACACACTTTGTCGAGGGACAGTTCAAGGGCCGGAGTAATCATCGAAGAAGATAACGTGGAAAGTGCTGCGGAAGAAGCTATAAAAAGGGCTCTGGAAAACACCGAGGACGATGTCTCACACTTAATTATCGCCGCAGGAAACGCAACCGTGCTTGGAATTACAACAACCGTAAGATACAGAAGAAAAGAACCTCACACGCCCATAAACGATAAGGAAGTTACGCGTCTGTACGAGCGTATCTCGGAAGCAGCTTACATCGAAGCCCAAAACGAATACCTTAGTACGACGGGGAATGCCGATGAAAATCTGGAAATCATTACTACCTCCGACGTCTCACTTAAAATTGACGGACACTCAGTAAAAGACCTTGAGGGAAACGCCGGTCAGACTATAGAGACTGCCGTCTACCATGCTTTTTGCCCCGAATATCACATCAAAGCACTACAATCACTTGCCAAGAAACTGGGACTAAACATACTGGCCATAGGCTCGGGAATGTATTGCGCCGCCCAGTGGGTCAAAAAAATTACTCCTGAAATAACCGATTACATTCTAGTGGATGTTGCCGAAGACACTACTAATGTTTCCGTTGTTTTTGGAGGAGGAATCGTCGCCACTAAATTTTTAAGCTTGGGCTATAAACATTTTGTGGAGCAGGTCTCCGAGCGCATGGGGGTAACAATCGAGGAGGCCGGAAAATTATTAAGGTCTTACCTCAACGGTGTCCTGTCTGATCCGGAAATGGAAGTTGTCGGGGGGTGTATCAGAGAAGCTATAAAAATATGGGTGATGGGGATCGAAATACTGTTCGGAGAGTTTACAGGAGTTAAAACGTTTCCGTCCAAAATATTCTTGCAGGGTGCCGGAGCAGAAATTCCCGAAGTTGTAAAAGCATTAATGACTGATTCCTGGGCAAAAAATATTCCCTTCCGCGAAACGCGCGAAGTGTCGCTGATGGAAATAGAAGGACTCCCGGTTGTTGACGCCACCGGAGCGGTAAAAAGTAAAGACTGGTTCAGCAACGCAGTACTGTCTATAATCTATAAGGAAATTTTCGATAAGTAATTTTGGAAAGTCAAAATGACAAAACTTGAACTAGAAATACACGACGACGCCCTTTCGACGATTAATAAAATTAAAAACTTAAACGACTCAGGTATTGAGTTAATCATCCCGGAAGGCTCCATACTTTTTGATAATATAATTAGTCTTAAACTTATATCCCAGGCAGCTGAAAAAAATCAAAAGATAATCCAGTTTACGACAGCTGACGAAATAGGTATGTCCCTCATTGCTATGCTGGAGGAACCTGCGGGACAGTCCGGACAAGATTACCAGCCCAGGGAAATAGAACAGTTCGCAAACGTTGCTCCGGAAAAAAGCCGTTTCGTATTTAGAAAGCCCAGGCTTCCGAAGATAAAGTTTCCGAAATTTAAAAGCGGCTTAGTGCTGCCTGCAATAATCTTTGCAATACTGGCAGGTACGGTGTTTTTTCTTTCTAAAAAACCTGTGGCTTACGCAAAGGTCTTGCTCAACTCCCAGCCTCTGACAAGAAGTACTACGGTTAAAGTGAGGCACGGAGGGATTACAGACGCCACAAAGATGGAATTGAAAGGACAAACATTGGATACCAGCGTTGAGATCACTGACGAAATACCCACAACCGGTGAAAAACTTGTAGGTGAAAAAGCGGAAGGGGAAGCGATAATTTATAACAAAACAGTTGAAGAGATCGAACTTGAAAAAGGGACAAAATTAAATTACGACGAAAAAGATCTTGTTTATATCCTTGATGACGACGTTACTATTCCGGCACGCGTGGATGATCCTGTGGATCCTACAGTGATAAAACTCGGGGAGGCCGCAGTAAAAATTATGGCTGCTGATATTGGAAGTGCTTACAACATTGACGCAAACGAAAACCTTGAAGTAGACGACCACAAATCAAGTGAGGTTGTAGCAAAAACTAAGGACGATTTGGATGGGGGAGAAAGCAAAACAGTAAAGGTTGTGGCGGAAGCTGATAAAACAGCTCTTCAAAAGAAAGTCATAGACGCCGCAAAAGAAAAAGCCGCGTCGGATTTAAAATTTAAACTTGGAAAAACACAGCGCCTCGTCGAAGGCTCTGTAACACCCACAATAACAAAAGAGGTTTATAGCGCTAAGCCCGGAGACGAAGCAGAAAAACTGATTCTTACCGGATACGCAAGCGCCTCAGGACTTACTTATCTGGACTCAGAACTTAACTCCCTGCTGGATAAAATAGTCCAAAACCTGGTTCCTCAGGGACACGTCCTTTCGGAAAAACAGCGGGAGGTAAACGCTATTCCTTTAGGCAATTCCAGTGCCAGCGTACTCAACGCCACCGAAGCTGACATGCAAATAACATTAAAGACATTTACGGTAACCGCGGTCGATAAAGAGGAACTTAAAAAATCCCTTGCCGGAAAGTCGGTGGGAGAAGCAGAAAAAATTCTCGGAAGCATCGGAAGCCTGAGTACTTATTCCATCGAAATTAAACCTGTGATACCCCTATTTAATAAGGTCCCAAAGGATCTGAACAGGATCAACCTGGAAGTAGAAAATGAGTAAAAAGAAAGCCGTGGCGGCGGATAAAAGCTATCTCGGGCTTGATTACGGTTCTAGTAATATTGGTGTCGCGCTGGGAAAAAATGGATTTGTTGCACCTCTTAAAATCGTAAGCGGAAAAAGTCAGAACACTGCAATTAGCGAACTTATACGCGTAGCTTTAGAAAATAAAGTAGAGGCCTTCGTAATGGGCCTTCCTTTAACGGTGGAGGGTAAGGAAACAGCGCAATCATTAAAAAACAGGAAGTTCGCCAAACTGTTAAAAATATACTCCAAAAAACCTGTGATATTTACGAACGAAGCAGGCTCAACTCAGGAAGCACTTGAGAACATGGCTATTCAAAAAAGCTCCGGAAGAAGAAAAGCCTACTCAGACGACGTTGCTGCCGCTATCATACTAAGTCGCTTCTTTCATGAATTCTCTAAAGAAGCCTAAAGTTCCCGTCCCGGCGATTGTCACCACGGCAAGCATAGGCTAGAATTCATTCATGAACCTCCTGCAAATATTTCTGATCATTTATTTAGTTGCAGGCGTGATTTACGCCGGCTACGTTTTGACTAAAAGGTCCTTCAGTATTTTTATGCTCCCCATCAATATCATCGGTGGCCCCATTCTGGCGGTTTACTTTTTTATAAAATATTATTTTAAAAAGGACGCCGGGCCTGCAACTATCAGACACAAGGACATTTTGAAAGGGAAGAAGGTGGCATTTTTCGACCTTGACGGTACTATCTGGGACTCTGATCTGCTATGGGTAGAAGCGATTGAGAAAGTTGCCAAAGACAACAATCTCGGGAGTATAGACATTAGAAGTACATACACACCGGGAACAGAACTGGTAAAAATATGGAAAGTCCTGCAGGCCTATAATGGTTTTAAAATGCCTCCTAAGAAAAACTTCCGCACACTTGCTAAGGAAACCGAGGCTAAGCTGATAGAACACATAAAAAGCTCGGAAGATATTTCCCTTATCGGGGGTTTTCAGGACATAGCTTTTTTTCTGAAAGAAGAAAAGGGATTGAAACTAGCGTTAGTAACAAATTCAGGAAAAGAAATTGCAGAGGCTGTAACACAAAAAACAGGCGTGGCATATATGTTTGACCTTATCCTTACCGGAAGTGAGGTTTCAAAAAAGAAGCCGTCTCCTAAAATATTTTTGGCGGCAGCAAGAAAGCTCCGAGTTTCACCTAAGAACGTGCTCGTATTTGAAGACTCGTTGTCGGGATCAAAAGCTGCGCAGAGAGCCGGAATGGATCAGATAATAATATGGCGCAGTGACATTCCACAGGTGGATTACCGTGGAAACATATACGGGTTCTTTCCTGATTTTGAAGGATTGGACAAGATGATAAGTGCGCCGTCCAGAGAAAGAGTACTTGAGGGGATAAAGCAATTCAGAGAATCGAGCGGTATTTCAACCACCCCGGAAGAGCAATAATTATTCAACAAACGTAAAAACGATTTTATCCAGTTTCACGAAAAACATAGGTTTTTTCAGGGATTTTATGAACTTCCACAGATTGACAGATTCCCCCGATACAACCAGCTCGCTGTGGTCACAGGAATAGTGCTCCACACCATGAAGAGATAGATTGAAGGTGCGGATCTTGGTATAAAGGAAAAGCTGTGTCCAGATTTTCTCGTGTTTACCAAGAATATTCATTTGTAATTTTCTTTTCTTTGCTTCTTTCATATTATTTGGCGTAACCGGTTATTATATCACAGAGAAGTGGAAGTGGGAAATAGGCGGGAAGGAGCAAAATAGGGGCTGACCCGGGTAAAAAACAACAGAGATTGGACAGTACCAAATAAGTCGGCAGGGCGACGAACAAAAAACTTCCAACAAGCAACACAAGTTGCTTTATCATTGTGGATAACTTTTGTTATATTATTCAAATCCCGCCCAAACAAGCAAGCTGTATAAAACATGATGGAGAACTTCGAACAAAAACCAATAGAGTTCTGGAAAGCCATCCTCGGAGAAGTGGAACTTAAACTGTCCCCCATGGTATTTAAATCTTTAGTGTCGCGTACAACTGCCGAAATAGACAGTGAAGGAAATCTAAAAGTTCTGTGTGAAGATGATTTCGTAAAAAACAACGTAGAAAAAAGATATAACGGGGTCATTGAAGAGGCGGCTCAGAAACTCGCGGGAAAGAGAGTGCTGTTCAAAGCAGAAGTGAAAAGAACTCTCGCCGGAGAAAAGCCCGCAGTAAGTCCGGCGGCAAATCTCGGACCTTTATTCATCCAGACAAAATCCCCCGCCGACGCAGTTATGGAAAAGCAAAAAAAATCCAACCTATCCCCCAAATTTACATTTGAAAGTTACATTATGGGAAAGAATAACAACCTTGCCTACGCCATAGCTACCGCTGTAGCTCAAAGGCCGGGTGAATTGTACAATCCCGTTTTTATTTACTCCGGCGTGGGTCTTGGAAAAACACACCTGATACAGGCAATAGGAAACGAAATAATAAAAAATAAGCCTGGAACCAGTGTTGTATATACGACCGGCGAAGCTTTCACAAACGAGCTAATAGAGGCGATAAAAAACGGAAAAGGGGGCCTGGGAAAATATACGACCAATGATTTCAGAAATAAATTCCGCAAAGCCGACGTACTCCTGATAGACGACATCCAGTTTGTTATCGGTAAAGAAGCAACGCAGGAAGAATTTTTCCACACGTTTAACGCTCTATACATGGCACAAAAACAAATAGTGATAACCTCAGACAGACCGCCGAAGGATTTCAACAGCTTTGAAGAGAGAATAACATCCAGGTTCAGCAGCGGAATAATCGCCGACATCCAGGCACCGGACATGGAAGTAAGGTCCGCCATTTTAAGAACAAAAAGGGACGTCTCGGGACACAATATTTCAAACGAAGTTCTTAATTTTATCGCTGAAACTGTTACTACAAACATAAGAGAGCTGGAAGGTGCTTACATGCAGGTAATAACAGGCGCTATGGCCAGAGGTATAGAACCGACCGTGGAATCCGCAGCAGCATCGTTGGGTCAAAATATCAGAAACACACAGAAACGGAATGTAAGTGTAAACGACATTCTGAAAGCTGTGTGCTCCTACTACGCGGTAAAGGTTCCCGATATTAAGGGAAAGAGACGCACAAAAGATCTGGTAATACCACGCCAGGTAGCTATGTTTCTGATGAAAGAAATGACCGACACCCCATACATGACGATAGGGGACTTTCTGGGAGGCCGGGACCACACCACCATAATGCACGGGGTAAGAACAATAGAAGGAGAAGTTTCCAAGGCCGGAAAAATAAAACAGGACGTTGTAAATGTGAGACTAACAATCTCAGAGTAGTGTGCATAAAATAGTAAAAGGCTACAGGTCTTGTGGATAACTCAGCTGGTTTGTGCACAACAATATCCCCAAAGATCCCTGACTTTTCAACAAGTAGAAAGGTACAAAGGACGCCCAATACAGTTTTTAGCCACAGTTTTATACCGCCAAAGCAACAAAAAAACCTATGCACAAGAAGAACTTCGTCTAAACGCCGTAATGAAAACAGATACGGGGGCTGTCCACAAATCAACAGCACTAATGAAACTAAGACTGATTATGTATATATAAAACTTAATGAAATATAATGGGGATAATAAATGTTCTTTATAACTTTACTTATTACAAGACTTCTTGAGTTTTTTATACGTTTGCTCGGCATGGGTGCCGGCGGAACCTGGCCCGGACACGTTGCTTTAAAAATATACCCTGGCATACTTTCCAATCAAGGTGTCCGGCCGTCGCTCGGAACTATCCTAGTGTCGGGCACCAACGGGAAAACAACTACCACAAAAATGCTTTGTCGCGTTTTAAGGCAAAAAGGCTATTCAGTAGTTACCAACGCTTCGGGAGCAAACTTAACTAACGGGCTGGTCTCGGCATTACTTTCAGCAAAGCACTTACTCAACAAACACCCCGCGGATTACGCCGTCCTGGAGGTTGATGAGTTCACACTCCCTTCAGTTCTAAAGCAGTTGCCTGTAAAAGGAGTCGTGCTTTTGAATCTTTCACGCGACCAGCTGGATCGCTACGGAGAGACCGATCTCATTCTCGAAAGATGGGAGAGTGCCATTTCCGAAAGTAAACTTAATTTTGTGGTGTTGGACAGATCCTTCGATTATTTCAACAAGATGCTATTTCCTTCCTGGACAGAGGTTTCGGACACGGAAAACATTCCTGAAGAAGCTTTGCCTGCAGAATTGAAGGAAAAATTTCACACTAAAAACATTAAAGCAGTACTGACAACGCTGTCCCTTTTAGGAATAACAACAAATGAGTCCGTTTCACTCTTGTCTGATTTCGAACCGGCTTACGGAAGGGGCGAGGTAGTTTCCGGAGGGGGTGTAAACTTTCACATCTTTTTGGCTAAAAATCCGGCCAGCCTCACAGCAAACCTTAAAGATTTTGAGAAAAGGAAAAATAGTTTTGATGCGGCCCTTTTTATATTAAACGACAACATTCCCGACGGACGCGATGTTTCCTGGATATATGATGTAGAACCTTCCGTCATCTTTCCGGCATGTTCCGGTAAGGAAATTTATGTGTCAGGTGTGCGGGGTTTTGATATGGCTGTCCGTCTTGACTATGCAGGGGTGGTTATTCCGAAAGAAAACGTACTCATTTCTGTAGCAGAAATTATCAACCGTATAAAAAATAAAAATACAATAAAAAATGTTGTGGTGTTTCCTAACTACTCCGCAATGCTTGATTTTAGAAAGATGCTCACAGGAAGGAAAATTTTATGAGCAAATTAATAATAGGTTATTTGTATAAGGAAGATCTTAACCTCTACGGTGACAACGGAAACGTCGAAGTGCTGGCTGCGCGGTGCGCCCGCAGAGACATTGCGTGCGAAGTACTTTTAATTGATAAAGGAAAACTTTCTTCGTACGATCGGTTGTCAGAGGTAAATTTACTCTTTATGGGAGGAGGTCCTGATTCGTCTCAAAAATCCATTTACGGGGATTTTTTGGAGGAAAAAGAACCCTTCCTAAGAGACTACCTGCTCTCCGGAAAGACAGGTCTTTTCGTGTGTGGTTCTTACCAACTAATGGGAGATTATTACAGAGCAGCGGATGGGGCGGAGCTAAAAGGTTTGGGATTGTTTAAAGCCCACACAATTCATTTTGGGAAAAATAAACCCCGCTGCATTGGAAATGTAAGAGCAAAAATTAACAGTGAAATTTCCTCAGACCCGATATTTAAAAACGTAGATTTCTTAGGAGACGAAATAATAGGGTTTGAAAATCATGGGGGTAGGACTTACCTCGACGAAGGCGTAACGCCTTTTGCACGTGTAACCTACGGACACGGCAACAACTTAGAAGACGGCACCGAAGGAATTGTTGTAGGAAACTGTATAGGCACTTATTTTCACGGCCCTATACTTGCAAAAAACCCTCATTTAGCGGATTATCTAATTGCAAAAGCTTTGAATGTTTCCGAACTGCCGAAGTTGAACGACATGCTCACAACTGCTTCTTACGCTGCCTCAAAGAAGCTGAGGTAAATGAAGAAGATACAAGTCTCAAAAATATTATTCTTTGCCCTCGCCGCAGTTTTACCTGTGAATCTCGGCAAGCATTTTGAATTTTCCGGATCTTATGTTTACGGTAATCTGGTCGATTACCTCGTCCCCACTTTATACCTTCAGGATATTTTGGCACTCGCCCTTTTACTCGCGGTTATTTTTGAAAAAAAGAAAATAGGATTGCAGGGTCCTGTTAAAAAGTTAGGAATATTTTTAGGGATTTTATTTTTATCCTCCTTGTTCGCCTCAAGAATTCTCCCGTCTATATGGTTTTTGTTTAGGATTTTTCTTTACGCTATGGCCGGTGTATACGCGTATTTATGGATAGATCTTAAAAAGGACGCCGGAGTTTTGCAAAAGATTCTGACGGCTCAGTTTTTATTTATAAGCATCTTGGCCATCTCGCAGTTTTTGTTGAAAGGATCGGTTTTCGATAACTACCTTTTTCTAGGAGAACAGCCCTACTCAACAAGTACGCCCGTAATTACAAAGGAATTTTTCTTCGGTACCACAATTCTTCCGCCTATGGGACTGTTCCGCCACCCCAACGTTTTGGCAGGATACCTAGCGGTAATGCTGATTCTCACTATTTTTTGGATCCCGAGAGGAAGATTAAATCTGATTTCTTTTTGCTTCGGGCTGTTGGCGCTGATACTGACTTTCAGTTTATTTACATGGGGAGCATTATTTTTAACGTTGGTTTTGTTTAAGATTCTTCCTGACAAAAAACACATAATGTATTTGTATCTTTTCATGACGTCTCTGATACTGTTGATTCCGTTCTTTCCTTTTTCTTCCGACAGCGCTTCTTTTTATAGAAGGGACAGTTTGTTGGGGGCGAGCTATAGAGTAGCGGGGGAATTTCCGTTGCTGGGCGTTGGAGCAAATAATTTCACTTCGTACGTGGATGATTACCAAGTCACCGATGACATTAGATTTACTCAGCCTGTTCACAACGTGTTTGCTTTAGTACTCGCTGAATCAGGTGTTTTCGCTTTTGTATTATTTTTGCTGATTTTCTTCGAAGCGTACGCAGGTGTATTTAGAAAAGATGCTGTGCCTTTGTTTCTTACTATGTCCGTGCTTCTTTTGCTTATGAGTTTCGATCATTATTTCTGGACGATGCACCAAACTTCCCTTCTGTTTTTCATTGTCCTGGGTCTCTCGTGGAAGTATGCCTATGGACAAAGAAATTGATATTTATATATAATTCTTTTAATGCGCAATAAGCTCTTATTAACTGTCCTAATAATCGCGGTTCCTTTTTTGCTTACAGCCTGCACTCTCCAAGATTTACCTGTCGTGGGTAAGTTCTTTGGCGGAAGTGGGGGTATTTTACCCGGAGGACCCGTCACACTTAACGTTTGGGGACTTTGGGAAAATCCTGAGGTAATGCAGCAGCTGATAGCGAAGTACAAAGAAACACACCCGAATGTGGACATCAGGTACGACGACAGAAGTATCATGAAAGCTTCCCAGTACAAAGAAACCTTGGTCGGAAGAATTGGACAGCCTGACGTTGCCGACGTTTTCCTTGTACATAACACGTGGGTACCTACATTAAGAAACTCCCTTGCACCGGCGCCGTCGAAGGTTATAAGTGAAGCCCAGTTTTCCGAAAGATATTATCCTGTTGCTAAAGATAGCGCTGTTTTCGAAGGCAATGTGTACGCGGTTCCGATGTACTACGACGGAATCGCCCTCGTCTACAACAAAAAGCATTTTGAAGAAGAAGGACAGCTGGCTCCTCCCACTTCATGGGAAGAGTTCAGAAGGCTGGCGTTTAATTTAACAAAGAGAGATGACAAAGGTGTTGTTACCAGAGCCGGAGCAGCAATGGGCACGGCAGATAACATTGATTTCTTTTCCGATATACTGGGGACGTTCTTTGCCCAGGCAGGAGTTGAGGTTCCCGCAGGCATAGACAGTAAACCCGCAAGAGACGCCCTAGCTTTTTATATACTTTTCAGCAAATCAGACAAAGGATGGGACACCACTTTTCCTGAAGCATCCGCAGCTTTCGGACAAGAAAGAGTTTCCATGATCTTTGTTCCAAGCTGGAACCTGTTGGATATTTTGAAAGCCCGTCCGGATTTGCAGGTAGGTGTAGCTCCTGTTCCGCAGGCAACTCTTGATAAGCCGGTTTCATGGGCAAGCTTTTGGATGTACGCGGTCCCGGCCGCCAGTCCCAATAAAGATGCGGCGTGGGAATTTATAAACTTTTTGGCTCAGGAAGATTCTCAGCTGGCCCTTTTCAACGCGGCCGCAGCATACAGAACCTACGGCGCCCCATTCAGTCTGGTTTCTTTAAAAGACCAGGTTTCTTCAGGTCCCTACGGCAATTATCTTAAACCGATATTAGAGACTGCCGTTTATGCTAAATCTTCACAGTTTGCTTCCCGCGCAGGCAATGACTCCTACGTTAATGCCCTGAAAGACGCGGTGAATGCCGTACTAAACTCAAAAGAGGATATAAAAGTTGCGAGCGAAACGGCTCTTAAAGAGGCAAAAGCAAAGATAGTTACTCCAAGATAGACCGCGGTAGCAAGCAGTTTATCTTCGGTAGGTTTTAAGGTATTCTTTCCCCATGAAAATATTGGCTATAGAAAGTTCTTGTGACGAGACGGCATGTGCCGTTGTCGAAGACGGTACAAAAGAACTGGTCTCGGTTGTGGCCTCCTCAAAGGACTTTCACGAAAAAACGGGCGGAGTAGTGCCTGAAGTAGCCTCAAGAAAACAACTGGAGTTTATATTTCCTGTATTGGAAAGGACAATTGAAGATTATTACGAAAAAATGGGCTATTCCGGCAGGGAAGAAGCTATTGCCTCAATCGATGCTTTGGCGGTAACGGTAGGGCCCGGATTAATAGGCTCCCTTGTGGTAGGAGTAACTACAGCCAAAGCTTTATCAATGGCGTGGAAAAAACCTCTTATTCCCGTAAACCACTTGGTCGGGCATATTTACGCAAATTTTATCGTGGACCCTACGGAGATAACTTTTCCGGCAGTTTGTTTACTAGTAAGCGGCGGACACACGGACCTGGTTTTAATGAAAGGGCACGGAGATCTTACTTATCTCGGGGGAACTGTGGACGACGCCGCAGGAGAATCTTTCGACAAGGTCGCGAGGATGCTTGGGATATCCCGTTACTTAGGCGGCGCGGTTCTCTCGAAAAAAGCTTTGGAATGTAGGGACACCGGAGTTGCCAAGTTGTTTCCCCGCCCGATGCTGGATCAGGACAACTACGACTTTTCTTTTTCCGGGTTAAAAACGGCGGTAAAAAGATATATGGACGCAGGGGAAAGGGATATTTCCTGCACCGCGCGTGAGTTTGAAGAAGCAGTAGTAGAGGTTCTCACGGCTAAAACAATGAAGGCGGTCAAAAATTTTGGTGTAAAAAGTCTGTTGGTAGGCGGTGGAGTTTCTGCGAATACCCGGCTCCGGGAAAGTCTTAAAAGTGAAACTGAAGAAGCAGGGGTAAAGTTATTCCTTCCTGAACCAAGATTGTGCACAGATAACGCTGTTTACATTGCGTCGGCAGCTTACTTCAATAACATTACGAAAGATTTAAGTGAGATAAGAGCTGAACCGTCGCTGAATATAATGGGATTAATTTAAGACAGTTTCTGCAGGAGCTCTTCCAAAGTTAACAAATCGGCTTTTTCTTCATTCCTCTTCTTGAGCTCTATTTTTGTACCGTTCTTTTTGGATACCACGGCTCTGTAGGGGATGCCGATAAGATCGGCGTCGGAGAACTTTGTGCCTGCGGTGGCATCTTCGCGGTCATCAAAGAGAACCTCGATATTATTTTGAAGAAGTGTTTTGTACACGGTTTCGGCAACTTCGGATGTCCCTTCATCTTCGAGATTTAATCCCACGAGGTGTAGCTTAGCGGGGGCAATGCTTTCCGGCCACACAAGACCCTTATCGTCCCCGAACAGCTCTACTACGGTTGCCATAAGCCTTGCGGGGCCTATTCCATAGGCGCCCATTATTACAGGCTTTCTCTTTCCTTCTTCGTCTGTAAAGAAAAGTCCGAGAGGTTCGGAAAACCTAGTCTTTTGTTTGAAAATATTACCGACCTCGATCGCCCTTACTTCTTCGAGATCCTCTTTTTTAACATCCAGGTCGTTTAATACTTCGTCGGCCAAAACTTCTTTATTGATGCCTATTTTTTTCTTGCGGTCAACGTAAATAGTGTCTTCCCCCGATTCACACACGGTCTGAAATTCGTGGCTGTACTTGCTGAATGTACCTCCGCTTGCGAAGGTGAGATAAGTTTGTTCTCCGATTCCCGCGCGGGAAAATATCTTGAAATATGCTTCGGTGACTTTCCCGTAAAAGGCATCGAGCTCTTCTTCGTTTGAATTAAAGGAATAAAGGTCTTTCATTAAAAATTCGCGGGTTCTTAACAAACCATTTTTCGCTCTTACTTCATTTCTGAATTTGGTTTGGATTTGAAAAGGGTAGGACGGGAGATCTTTGTAGGAATTAATCTGGCGGGACATTAACGCGGCTAAAGGTTCTTCGTGTGTGGTCCCCAACCCTATTTCAGTATCGTTCTTAAGTTTTGTTTTGAACCAAATGTCTACGACATCGTCGCCCCATCTTCCGGATTTCTTCCAGGAGTCAGGGTTTTGCAAAGCGGTCATTTGGAGTTCCTGACCACCGACAGCCACAATTTCTTCTCTGATAATTTCAACGATTTTGTTCAGTGTTTTTAATCCTAAAGGAAGAAAAGCGTAGACTCCCGCCATTTCTTTATTAATGTAGCCGGCTCTGGTTAAAAGCTGGGCGTTTTTACTTGTTTCATCTTTCGGGGCTTCTTTTAATGTTTTGCCGATCGTTTGGCTGTAACGCATTGCCACATTATATACCATTTTTTGATTGAGCTGCTACGTTTTTTGTGATAATCTCAGGCAATAAACCATGGATAAAAGGTACGAACATAAAATAAAAGAGTCTGAAGTCCTTAAAAAATGGGAAGACGCCGGTGCCTTCAAAGCAGACCCAACTTCAGGCAAAAAACCTTACACCATAATACTTCCTCCACCGAACGCTTCAGGAAAGATGCACGTCGGCAATGCTTTGATGATAGCCATAGAAGATCTGTTAATCCGCTGGAAAAGGATGCGCGGCTATGAGGCTTTGTGGGTTCCGGGAACAGACCACGCAGGTTTCGAGTCCCAGACCACCTATGAAAGAGAGCTCAAAAAAGAGGGTAAGTCGCGGTTTGACTATGACCGCAACACTTTCTATAAGATGATGATGGAGTTTGTTTTGAACAACAAATCCCTGATTGAGGCGCAGATAAAAAATATGGGAGCAAGTGTAGATTGGTCCCGTTACACTTTCACCCTCGAAGAAAGATCCATAAATACGGTTGTAAGTACTTTCGAAAAGATGGTAAAGGACGGCCTCATCTACCGTTCCGATTACGTTGTTAATTACTCTTTTAAATACGGCACTACTTTTTCAGATGCCGAAATCGTAATGAAAGAAAAAACCGACCCCCTTTATTACATTAAATACGGACCTTTAACGGTTGCTACGGTGAGACCTGAAACCAAACTCGGGGATACGGCTTTGGCGGTTAACCCGGAAGACCCCCGTTATAAGGACTACATAGGAAAGGAGATTGTTTTTGAAGACGTCACAGGAAAAAACAGCCTACCTGTTATAGGAGATTCCTACGTGGATCCCTCTTTCGGAACAGGTGTTTTAAAAGTTACTCCGGCTCACGACAAGAACGACTACGAAATAGGTTTGAGACATAAGCTGGAAGTTAAACAGGTAATTGGAATTGACGGGAAAATGACGGCTCTCGCAGGTAAGTACGCGGGCATAAAAGTAATGGATGCGCGAACAAAGATTGTCGAAGAGCTCCAGGAAATGGGAGCGATGGAAAAGATAGATACTTCCTACGTACATCCTGTTCCGGTTGATTACAGAACCGAAGATTACATCGAACAGCTGGTAATGCCCAACTGGTTTATAAAAGTCGAAAGTTTAAAAAAAGCAGGTATAGAGGCTGTTAAAAAAGGCGAAGTAAAAATATACCCCAAATGGCAGGAAATAACTTACACAAGGTGGATGGAGAATATGAGAGACTGGGCGATTTCCCGCCAGATAGTTTGGGGGATAAGAGTTCCCGCCTGGTACAGCGCTGATGATAACCCCGACCTGTTTGTAACCTTTATAAAAGACGGTAAGGCTATTTCCGGTAAAGTGTCGGAACTTTTGCAGGAACACAAAATAGACGAAATATCTTCCGGCCTCCAATCTCTGTTTGCGCCCAATAACGCGAAATATGTTATTCAAAAAGATTCACCGGGCGAAAGGTTTTTACCCGAAACCGATACGTTCGACACCTGGTTTTCCAGTGGGCAGTGGCCTTTAATTACTTTAGGCTATCCTGACTCAAACGACTTCAAACATTTTTACCCCACGGATGTCCTGGAAACAGGCTGGGAGATAATAACTAGATGGGTGTCGCGTATGATAATGTTTGGCATTTACCTTACAGGTAAACCGCCCTTTAAAGACGTATACCTGCACGGAAGGGTAATGGCTTTGGACGGCAAAAAAATGAGCAAAAGTCTGGGCAATGTTATAAATCCCGAAGAATACCAGAGCGAGTTCGGTACCGACGCTTTAAGAATGGGTCTAATAAGCGGGACGGCTAACGGAAAAGATTTCGCTTTTCCCAAAGACAAAGTGCTGGCCTACAGAAATTTCTCTAACAAGATATGGAATATGGTCAGGTTTTTATTTATGTTAACGGAACAGGAAAATCTGACCGCAGAGGACCTGAAAAGCTTTAAGCACGGTGATTTAGTAAAGGGTTCTACGGATCTGGAAATGTACGAAGACTTTAAAGAGCTCGTAAATTCGGTCGACAAATCTTTGGGCAAATACAGGTTTTCGGACGCCGGCGACGCCATTTACCACTATATGTGGGACAAACTGGCCTCTACTTATATCGAGGATGTTAAATCACGTGAAGACTCCGAGGCCAGGAGAATGGGTTTAAAGAACCTTTCGTACCTGTTAATAAACTGTTTGAAAGTTTTGCACCCGTTTATGCCTTTTGTGACGGAAACGATTTGGGGAGAGTTTATGGAAAAGGGTTTGGTAAACGAACCTTTGTTGGCGAAAGCGCCGTGGCCGGGAGTTTAAACTAGTTAGCGGGGCTTATTAGGAAAAGTTACTTTTCTTCCTTCTTTTCTTTCTTTTCTTCGCCCTCTTCACCTTCTTCGGCCGCTGTCTCTTCAGTGGCTTCTATCTTTTCAAGAGCCTCTTCTTCGCTTACAGCAACTTCTTCCTCAACCTGTTCTTCGATCTTGTCGAGCTTGATTACCATGTCCTCGGCTTCCAAATCGACCAGGCTGACCTTAGAGGTGTCGTAGCTAAGCTGTGCAGCGGTGACGGTATCTCCGATTTGCATGTTTGAGACGTCAATAGTAAATGCGTGGGGTAGGTCCATAGGTAAAGCTTCTACGGCTATTTCGTTTGCCAATATGAGGACAATGGCTTCGCCCTTCTTTAAGAATTCGTTGTTTTCTTCACCTATTACTTCTACAGGAACCTGAGCCTCTGTTTTTTCCTTTAGATTCGGCTTATAAAAGCCTACGTGGATGATTTTTCCGGAAAGAGGATCTTCCTGCACTTCTTTAAAAAGGACTTTTTCGGTCTGGTTGCCTATTTTTATGTCTATAAGGGTAGTTTCTCCACCGGAGTTGTAAGCCTTTTCTACCTCTACCTGAGGGACTGTTATAGATTGGGATTCTAAGCCTTTTCCGAAGATAACAGCGGGCATAAAGCCCTTTTTCTTTAGGCTTTTCGAGGCTTTGCCAAGTTTTTCTCTTTTTTCTGCAATAAGTTCCATATACGTTCCTTTTTCAAGGCGAGATGAAGGTCCAAGACCTCATCATAGCTTACTGACTTGATTCCGACAAATTTTTTAAATTCCGTACCTTTAAGGTCGGATTGTACCGGCACTATTCCGTTGCCTGTTGGTG
>Ga0209416_1000718_pt1 | contig 30777 bp, 54 predicted proteins | sample RifGroF1_FD_184001 | JGI IMG/M metagenome (GOLD analysis project Ga0209416, IMG submission 184001) | Groundwater microbial communities from Rifle, Colorado, USA - Groundwater F1 (SPAdes) (version 2) | ecosystem: Environmental > Aquatic > Deep subsurface > Groundwater | place: Rifle, Colorado...
CTTTTACTTTTGATATGTTAAATGATGGTGCAACATTTGATATTATAGAAATATGTGAAGGATTACAAGAATCACAGGTGCGAAATATAGAAAATAAATATATTCAACAATATCGAGAGGATAAAGATTGGAATTTAATTAATAGCAATGATGCATGGTCATATGCTAAAAAACAAAAGTTTAAAACTATTAAGATTCAGGTAAAAGAAGAAGATTATGATAAAGTATTAGAATTTTTAAAAGAAAATAATTTAATTTAATTAATAAAAATTTAAAGAAAAGGAATGATTTTTTATGGAAGACAAAATTCCTGTAGTTACAATCCATTCTCAGGCTATGGCTGGATTTTTGATGATGAGTAGATTTATTCTTATTGATAAACGCATAGATTTAAAAAATAAAGATAAAAATGTGTTTGTGTTTAGAGATTCACCAGAAATAAGAAATGCCATGAAAAATTATTCAATTCATAAAGAATCAATAAATAATATTTTATTTAGTTAGTTTTATACATAATTCAAATAATTAGAACAAAGGAGTGATACTTAATGAGTATTGAAGAAATCATTAAAATTAAACTATCTATAGGCATGATAATTAAGAATTATAAAGAAATGTGTTTTATTTTAGAGGAGAAAGAAAAGAAAGGTAAAAGTAGATTGTTACAAATTGCAAATTGGGAAAGATATTTTAAGTGGCATAAAGATGGACAAAAATTTATAATTAATGAGGTGTTTGAAATGCCTATAGACAAAATAGATAATAGAGGTAAAACTGAAAATAATAAAGCAAAATATTTAACTAATATTGAAAGTTTAATATTAAATTTACTTGTACAAGGTGGTTCTTTAGGATATGGTAAAGTATTTTTAAGTAAAAATAAAATACTTAGAGAATTGAAAATGATAAATAATAATTATGCATTTTGTAAATTAAGATTACCAAAATTATCTGAGTTTATGAATATAGATAATGAAGTTATTAAAGAATGGTATGATTCAACTTCAAGAATGTTAGAATCTAATTTAGATAGTGCTTTAAAAAATTTAGAATCTCAATCTTTAATTTTTTGGAGTAAAGAAATAACTATTGCAAAAGCAATTCCTTTAGCAGAAATTAATAAAAATAAAATATCAAAAACTAAAGTTATAGATCAATATGATGAAGAAATAATTAATTATGATTACTATGCTACTAATGAAGTAGTTTTACAGTATAGAGAAGGTACAGATGATGAAAAAAGATTTATTTTATATACAGAAAAAGAAATATTAAAAGAAATGGGTTTAGATAATAAAAGTCAAGTTATTGCATGTGGTCTATGGCAAGATTTTATAGAAAGAGTTAATAATATATTATTAGATAAACTAAATATAGCATTTTATTATAAATCTTATAAAATTCTTTTTAATTTAGAACATGTATTAGAAAATATTGATATTAATGATTTTAAATTAACTGATTTTATTGAAACAATTGAGAAGAAAAAATTAAATGAAGGCATTATAAATAGGATAGAAAATAATGCAATTAATAGACAAGAAAGAGCAAAGAAAAAGAAGGAAAAAATTATAGGTAAAACAAGAGATGAAAAAATTATATTTAGAAGTGATGATAATTATATTAATAATACTAATAAGTTAAGTGATAATTTAATAAATTCTAATGCAAAAGATATAAGAAGTGATGTTAAGAAAATAAAATTGAATAATAAAAGTGTCACTTTCTGAAAATAACTTATTATATAATAATATACGGGAATTCAGAAAGTGACACTTTTTATATGAGTAATTTTTACAATAAGAATCATATTATTCCGCTTTCAGCGGTTTTTTGTCTGTCTTAAATTATTTGCGAATTTCGCAAATAATTATAATCCATCCAAATATTAATATTTATTGTTTTCTTATTATGTTGTGAATGGGTGGATAATATATCAAATAATATAATGTTAAACTTAGATAATATTAAGGAGATAAATAATATGATTATTTTAACTAAACCTATAAATTATATGATTATAGTAAATAAAAATAAAATTGAAGATATTAAAAAGAATAGAATTAATCCAGAATTTTTAAAACGATGTTTAGATTATTCTAAATTGATGAAAGGTAAAATAAAAAGGTAAAATAAATGAATAAATTAATAGATGATACTATTTTTGAGTGTGAATTTTGTTCAAAATCAACTGTACTCTTATCATCATCTAAATCATCTACCCTATCTACACCCTCTACATCCTCTAACTTCAAAGATAAAGAATATTTCCTATATTTTCAGAATAATAATTTGAGTTTGTTTGAAGGTGATGATGTGGGAATGAGAGTTTTGGATGAGATTAGGATTGGGTATTGCATGATGTGTGGTAGAGAGTTGGTTGGTTGAGGTGGATTGGATTGGTGGATTAGAATGTAATAATTGATTTATTAATATAATATTTAACCTACATTATACTCATAAATTTAAAAATGTAGGTTAACTTTTTTGAGAGTAGATTAATTTCTACTCTTTTTTGTTTTTGTGTGGAAAAAGATAAATCACATAGGCCAATGTGGTTGATAAGGATGGTTCTCTCTGCCATCCTTCTTTTTATTTTTTCAGGGTGTTTTATGGATTCAGAGAGATGTAAGGAAATTAAAAATACATTTTAGAGAGGATGTTGATAGATTATGTTAACACAAGAAACAATTTTTATTAAATGGAATAATAAAACTAAAAAATATTATGTAAATTTAGGTTATCCATATACTAAAACGGGAGATGAATTTGAAATAAAAATTAGTGAATTACCTCCTAGTAGTGATATTAAAATACCTGTACTATGTGATTATTGTCTCGAAGAAGGTAGGGAAACTATATGTTGGAAGCAAAATAAAGAATATAATAAAACTAGAAAAAGAAATTTTGTTAAAGATTGTTGTGAAGAACATAAACATCAAAAAAGAATTGAAAGCAATATAAATAATTATGGTGTTAGGTCTACTGCTGTAATACCAGAAGTAAAAGAAAAATTTTTAAATTCAATGATAGAAAATCATGGTGTAGAATATAGTGGTCAATCACCAGAATTATTACAAAAAACAAGAGATACTATACAAGAGATATATGGTGTAGATCATTATTCAAAAACAGATGAATTTAAAGAAAAATTTAAAAATACTTGTCAGGAAAAATATGGAGTAGATCATTATATGTATTTAGAAGAATTTCAAAGTAAAGTAAAAGAAACTATGTATAAAAATGGTACTGCTCCAAGATCTAATCAACAAGTATATTTAAATAATATTTTAAATGGTGAATTAAATTACCCTGTTAGTTACTGTAGTTTAGATATTGCTTTTTTAAATAATAAAATTTATATAGAATATAATGGATCAGGTCATGACTTAAATGTTAAATATGGTAGTTTAACAGAAAAAGAATTTCAAATTAAAGAAATTAAAAGAGATTACTATTTAAAAAATTTAGGATGGAGTAAAATTACTATTATATCTTTAAAAGATTTTCTTCCACAAGATGATAAGATAATTAAAATGATTAGTTTTGCAAAAGAATATTTAAATACTGGTCATTCATGGATTATTTTTGATATAGATAATAAATTAGTTGAATCAAGTCAATTTAATTATACATATGATTTTGGTGAGTTAAGAAAAGTTAAAAAGAAGATATAGAATAAAAATATAAATAATTATACCCTATACTCAAAAGTAAAAGAGTATAGGGTAATCCACTAACCAACCTTCTGTTTCTCTAAAGTTTCTTTCACTAATTCATTAAATGCATTTTCATCAGTAATAAATGTGCTAAATACTTTTCTTACAAAACTTTGTGTAGGCGAAGAATTTATTAATTTTCCATCCCTTTTTTAATATAGTTCCAAAGAGGATTTGTCTTATCTAGCAAACGACCTGCAAATTCTCCTATTTCTATTGGCTGTCTTAATTTTTTAAGTTTTTCCTTCCAATTTTCATCTCCATATAATTCTTTTGCTGCTGAGATATATCCTTGCCACATTAAAAGTTCAATACTATAATCCTTTTCACGACCTAATTTCCTCTCGGCAATATCCATTTCAGACATTGTATAAGGGAACAAATATACTAAATTATTCATAAAATCCGTTAAATATGAGGCAATTTCTTCACTCTCTAATTTAGTTTTAGGTTTAAATTGATTATCTATTTGTGTACTAAGAACTGAATAAGTTACTATATTATTCGTATTTTTTATATTTGAAACATACTTCTCTACTTTATTACGTAAATCACTATTCTTAATTATTTCATTTGTAATATAATTTTTGTATGTTCCTACGCTTAATACTTCGCTTCTGACTTTGCTAATTTTTAAATTTAAAACGCTTTGTGAGAACAGACGTTTAGCATCGTCCATTGAGCATATAATAAGGCATATAGGAAATTCATATTTCTCAGGATTGATCATACCATCTTTATTACGTTTTATTTTATACCATAAATCGTTAATTATTCTTGCAGATGCCACACGATGCATCCCATCAACACAATAAGTTTGGATATTTGAATGTATAGTATTATTTTCTTCATTATACTCAAATATAGCATCTTCTTTTTCAAGATGTGAATCAATAATAACAAAATTTAATGTGCCACCAAAAAATTCATTTTTCATGATACATTCAGCAATTTCTTTCGTTTTAGCAACATTAATTAGTGGACTATCAATACCTCTTAACGTTTTTTTGCCCCTCTGTATCTCAGGCATGTATTGAAGTATATCAGAATCCATAAATTTACAAATATTTGAAATTGATAAATTGAAATTATAAGAAAATATCTGATCATTACGAATTGTTGGAATCACATTATTAATTTCCCAATCTTGACGAATATCTTTTTCTCCTACAAATATACCTATCTTATTTTTCTTTGGTAATTCTTTGTTTGTATTTACATCCACCCCATTAACTCCACTAACATCCATATTCCCTATCTCCTTCTCAGCAATACTCATATTAATTCACATTCTCCTATTCATCAATTTTAATAAATTTAATGATTTAACTATCTTATTCATAATTATATCATATTGTCATTAAAAATATACCTATTTTTTATTAAATTTTGTAAATTAACATTTAATAAATTAAAAGATAGTTTTAATAACTATTTAAATACTTAAATATCTTATATACTTACTATTTTTATCCATGTGTTTATAACCCTGTACCCCTGCCAACTGTCCTAATAAAACATAGATAATTTACTAAATATACTTCATTAAATATATCTTTATTAATAATATTATTATAAGTAGTATTTAGCAATTATTTAGGTTATAATTATTATATATAATAATTAGGAGGTTTTCAATAATGAAGAAAGCAATTATTGTAACAGATAATGGTAGTGTTACTATAGAATTGTTTGATAAAGATACACCTAATACTGTAGGAAATTTTGTGTCTTTAATTAAAAAAGGTTTTTATGATGGTTTAATGTTTCATAGGGTTATTCCAGGATTTGTTGCACAAGGAGGATGTCCGAAAGGAAATGGTACAGGAGGTGCTGGTTACACTATTAAATGTGAAACAAATAATAATCCTAATAAACATATTCGTAGGGCTTTATCAATGGCACATGCAGGAAAAGATACTGGTAGTAGTCAATTTTTTATTTGTTATGATTCTTTTCCTCATTTAGATGGAATTCATACTGTTTTTGGTCAAGTAATTGATGGTATGGATTTTGTAGACAAGATTAATCAGGGTGATAAAATGAATAGAGTATTTATTATAGAGGAATAATTTTAAATAACCAGATTAATATCTGGTTATTTATTTTTGTTTGATATTAATAATTCTATAAACACTTTCCATTTTATATGCAATTTTTCTTTGCTCCATTCAATATAATTAATAATTTCGGATAAATATACTTTTTTACCATCAATATCTGCATTATTAAATTTATCTTCCCAATTATATAATATATTTTTATGATGTTCTGCTTCATTTATATTTTTACCTATACTTATAATATTTTCATTGATTAATTTTATATTTTCAAGAATATTATCTATCTCGTTTTCAATTTGTTTGATAGATTTATTTAAAATTTCTGGAGAGAATGCACTTTCTCCGATTAATGATTTTGGTATTTCATTATTTAGAACAAATAAACTTTTTTGTTTCTTTTGCAATTCTTTCTGTAAATTATTTAATTCATTATTTTTTGTAGATAATTTTATATTTTTAGATTTATTAACATTATTTTCCACATTAGAAAGATCTATTTCTCTAATTGCATCAATAACCATATCTTTTAATTGTGCGTCTATATTCTTTGCACCTACTTGATTTTTAGGATGATGTACAGTTTTATTCAAACCATTCACGCATCTGTACCTATAACAAATCATTCTATTAATACTTCCATCTTTTCTTTTATAGTCTTTATATGAATAATCAGTTTTCATAACTTGTCCACAATAGGAACAACGAAGCAAACCAGAAAGCAATACTTTACTAGAATGTGGTATTGAATCATGTAAGTGTTTATTTTCTTCTTGTAGATATAATTTCCTTTTTCTCATTAATTCTTGTGCTTTATAAAAAGTTTCATCATCAATAATTCTTAAATTATCATCATATGGTTGTGTTTTATACTCAATATTTAAACTATCTATACCTTTAGTATTATATCTTTTTAAACCAATATAGATAGGATTATTTAATAATCTATGAATAAGTTTATCATTGAATTTATTTCCTAAATGATTAACATATCCTCTTTCATTTAAATAGGCAACAATTTTATGTCTTCCATATCCTTTATTTGCTGATAAATCAAAAATAATTCTTACTATGTTTGCTTGACTTTCATTTATAACTAATTTATTTAAATATTTATCCTTTTTAGGATGTTTTAATTCTGTTTCAATTAAATCATATCCTAATGCAATATTACCTCCAGTAAAACTTCCAACTTCATTCATTTGTTTAATTTGTTCTTTTACTCTCATCGAAATCTTTAAACTCTCACCTTCAGATTGCCAGAATCTAATATAATTTAAAAGTGAATCTACATGTTCAATAGAACGTAATTCACCTTCTTCTGTACTATATACAATTACCTTATTTTTGCTTAAGAAACTTATAATAACAGGAATTTCATCTTTGTTTCTACCTAAACGATCAGAATGGTATACTAATAATATATCAAATTCTTTATTTATTGCTCCTTCTTTTATTTGCTGTAATTCATCCCTTTGACTTACACTTTTCTTCCATCCTGAAACTCCACGTTCATATAATTCATTAGTGATTTCCCAATTAGGCATATTATTAGCAAATCTATAACATGCCGTTTTCTGCATTGGGATATCATTGTCGTGGTTAACTTGTTCTTTTGTGGAAACACGGTATAAAGTCCATACACGTTTTTTATCCATGTGTAATACTCCTAATGTCTAATAATAAAATTATTATAACATAAAAAACTATAAATAAAAAGAGAGACTAGATAATCTCTCTCATAAAAAATTCTTCTGTAATTTTTTTAAATTTATCATTTTCTTCGTTCTTATTTGGTATTTCCATACTCATATAATATCCATACTTATTTTTTTGAATTGATTCAAGAAGTATTGAATTTTCTAATTCAGTTTTAATATAATCTAAACCACCTATTGTAATTATGTTTGATTGCTCTATACTCATATTTCATCACCTATATTATATGTATTAACTAACCAACTATTTATTGTCTGGTAATTATTACCTAAACTTCATCTACAAATACTCACTCTCAATATCACTCCAAGTTAACAAATGTTTGCCTTCCCATCCACTATTCCACTCAAATCTCTTACCAAACAATACTTTATCTCTAGCATTGCTACTTCTTAAATTACTCTCTACATCGTCCAAAAATATCCCATTTTCCATATTAACAATATCCTTCTGCATCTTACATCCATCATTAAACAACAAAACATAATCTTTAATAAAACTTAATTTTTCCTCTAAAAATAACGCTTTCTTAGATAAGTTAGTCGGAGTTCCGATTGTAACAATAATCAATTGATATTTTTTATTCAACTTTTCTAATACTTTATATGTATTATCATTAATAAATTCTAGATATTGAAAAAATAAATCATGGTCAAATATATCAAGTGGATTGTTAATTAATGGGCAGATATCGCGAAAATTGTATTGTTGTAGTTTAGTGTAATCTGATGGTTTAAATTCAGGATGATTTTGATATAAGATGTTGTAGGTATTTGCGAAACTTTTAACACTATTTGTAATGGTTGAATCCAGATCACAAAAGAATTTATTTTTACTCATCAACATCCTCCATCCATTCCATAAACTTATCTACTTCTATTTCTAACTTATCTAATCCACTTTCCGCATTTATAACATAATCAAAATTAAAATTGTCTAATTCTGTTTCAGATGGATGATTTTTTTGTTCTATTGTAAGATTATTTTCAAAATTTGATCTATTGATTCTTACTGTTGTTGTATCCCATTCTTCTCCATACCTAGTTATTTCATTAATAAATCTTACATCAGGTATTAACACATAATCCCATTCATTTTTAAACATAGTTAAAATATCTATAATAAAATCTACCCAATAATTAGGTTTTTGTGTTCGTATTACATCTGTTCCTATGTATTGTAATAATGTTCTTCCTGTTTCATTTTTTTCACCATTCCAATTGAAGATATTACTAGCAACAAATTTTACCAAATCTGCGTATGCAGTAATTAAAACTTTATTATTTTTTAATTCTAATTTTTGTTTTAATATTTCCGCACTCTGATTTTTTCCATGTTGTGCCTTTCCTGAAATCAAGATAATATGCATATATTACTCCTTTCTTATTTTATTTATATTATCATTTTATTCCTATCACTAATTAAACAGCAATAGGAATACCTTTAATTTGCTCTCCATGTTTATAATCTCTCAGTAAAAAATCATCAACTGTAAAATCATAGAAATTATTTACATTTTTATTAATAATCAATCTAGGAGCATCATAACTTTCTCTACTAATTAATTCTTCAACTATCTCAATATGTTTGTCATAAATATGCGCATCAGCAATAACATGTACAAATTCTCCAACCTCAAGATTACTTACTTGTGCGAACATATAGATCAAACATGTATATTGGCAAACATTCCATGAATTAGCGGCAAGTACATCTTGACTTCTTTGATTTAATATTCCATTCAACTTATTCTCTACTACATTAAATGTCATACTATATGCACATGGATAAAGATTCATTTCATGTAAATCTTCATGATTATAAATATTAGTAATAATTCTTCTACTGTAAGGATTATGTTCTAAATCATATAACACTCTATCTACTTGGTCAAACCATCCTTCTTTATATTTGTGTTTCTTTTGAAATTGAAAACCGTAACATTTTCCTATAGAACCATTTTCATCAGCCCAACTATCCCATATTTTCGAATTTAAATCTTTAATATTATTAGATTTCTTTTGAAATATCCATAATATTTCATCTATACATGCTTTTAAATTTGTTGGTCTTAATGTTAAAATAGGAAATTCTTCTTGTAAATTATATCTATTTACTACACCAAATTTTTTAATTGTATGTGCAGGTGTACCATCATCCCATTTTGCTCTAATTGTTTGTCCTTCTGAAGATATTCCGTTTTGAAGGATATCTTTGCACATATTAATAAATATTTGATCTGCTTTGCTCATATGTATGTAATTTCTCCTTTTATATATTATTTATTTTATTTTATTTTATAACTCTACTATTCTACAAACACTTCAAATAATCATATTCTTCTAATTCATCAAAATCATATTTTCCATAATCAAATAATTCAAATCTGAAAAACATATCATTTTGTTCAGAAAATATTTGATATATATTTCTATACTTCCCTATCATCTTATCATCTAATTCATTTACTAATATATCTACTGTATAATCTCCATTTGAATTTACAAATATATACGCTTCTATAAATTCTTTATTTTTCTTTAATTCTGGAATAAATTTTATCCTTATATCATTTGGATAATTAAAACTACTTTCCATTTCTTTAAGAAAATATTCTAGTGTTTCTAATTTGTTTAGGTTGTCTGTATTTTTACATAATTCAATAATATCTTTAATGTCATTAATTTGCTTTTCAATATTACTAAGATATAAGTCAATTTGCATGTTTGATTCTCCTTTATTTATTTTAATAAAGTGAGGTTAAAATTCCCCACTTTATTATCCCATATTATTCCATACAAATGTTTTCTATCACATTATCAACAATATTATCTTCTAAAACCACCCTACCATCTTCACCAATTTCCAAAAACATAATTAATTTATCTAATAAAAATAATTCATCATGATATTCTTTTGCTAATTTTTCACTAACAAATGGAGTTATGTATTGAACTTTCGGAATTAAATTAACAACAAGAGAATTTTTTGTTTCACCTTCACTTTCACCATTAACAATATTTAATTTTAATACCGCTATTGCATAATTAAACTCCTTTCCTAGATTATAAGATTTAAGTTTCATTCGTAGATTTTCTTTACCTTTTTCATTAATTTTAGTTTTGATAACTACATTGATTTTGTTTGATACATTTGACACATTTAACATAAATTATCCTCCTTCTAATTTAGTGTAGGTCACAACCCTATTTTAATATAGCTGTACTATATTATTAGTTAGATGATTATGTTTGTTTTCTATATGTATTATACAATTATTTTATCATTTTGTCAAGCATTAATTATCAAAATCACCATTATTTATATACCATTTACCTTTCGCAATATCACTTGGATAAAAATAATATACATCCATTTTATTTATCTCATATCCATCATAACAGATAGTATTACTATCTATACTATCACAACAAATATTACTATTTTCATTAATCCATTCATTAAATGCAATTTGAAATGGTACATATGGTTTAATAATTTCATATTTATAGTCAAGTATTTCACTATGTACTACAATAGCATTGTCACCATTCATCTCAATATCAATTTCATCTGATTCATATCTTAATATTCCATTTTTGTCAACATATAAAGGTCTATTATAAGCGTTATCTTCTACTTTATCTACTATTTTAAATCTTCTATTTTTTTATATGGCATATTCAATATTTCTTTTAATGTATACATATATTTAATTTCTCCTTTATATTAACTAATTTTAACTTTAAAAAACATAAATTGATATTAATCCAATTCTACATCCTCACACAATTCATTTCTCATCCATTCTTTAATAAATTCATTTATTGTCATACTTCCATTAATTGCATGAACTTTTTTATTTTGTTTTTTAAATCTAGCAACAGCAATTTCTAACCATGATAAATGATAAAAAGAATCTTTTTTAATCTCTTCACCACAACATTGACAAACCAATAAATTATTTGAACATTCTAAACATATATCACTATATACAAAATTAACCATTGTATCTTTACCACAGTTAATACATTTTACATGTTTTATTCCTCTTATTATATTTTTATTTTCACATTCTTTACATATCATAAATTTACTCCTTTACTATTTTACTATTTTAATTACTTTCTCCATTTAATAATTCTAATACTTTAAGATTTAAGTCTTTAATTAATTGATTATTTACAATTTCTTCTTTAATATTATTATTATTATTATTATTAAATTGAAATTCATTATTATTTATATTAACAGGATTCATTTGACAATCCCAATTATGATTATTAACACTAATATCTTGCAAACAAAATGGACAGATTAAATTATTCATATATATTCCTCACTTTTCTATTGTTCATTGAAATATTCTTCCCAACATTTGATACATTTATCATAAGAAATTATACACTCTAATTCTTTTGAATAACAACAATAACCATTATTTACTAATTTTTTAGTAATTCTTTTTCTTTCTGCTATTATACCTTCATTAAATTTCATATCAGCAAATTGAGTTAATACATCTGCATTTTGTGTTTTCGTAATTCTATCTATAATAAACACCTCCTTTCTATTTAATATTATGTTGTTAATATATTAATCATCATTTTTATATTTAGTCAATTCTAGCACCCAATCGGTTAATTCTTCAGGAGTTATATTTCTGCAATGCATACGAGAATACCATTCGTCATAATCACCATCATAGAACACTATTTCTTTACCAAAATGATTATCAATGATACTCTTTAATGTTCTAAGATATAATTTAACATTTTTCATATAATATCTCCTTTTTTAGTATTTATATTATAATTTCATATCAAATCTAAAACCACATTCTAATATTAATCGTGCCAAATCTTTCTGTAATTTTGTTGCTATAGTATTCCATTCTATTATCTCTATGTCTGATGCAATTGTGTTAGGATATTGAAATAATATAGACAATTCTTTAATTCTATCTTGCAATTGTTGAAATTGATTATAGAATTTTTTGTCGGTACGAATTGTGTATTGCATAGTTATTCTCCTTTCTATTTATTTATTTATTTATTTTACATTGTAGAATTATATAGCCATTTCATTTCATCTTTTAATGATTCATAACCATATTTATAATCTAATCTTGGGAATAATGGTCTAGTGCGTTGTTGTCCATTGTGTTTAATTGTTAATACAATTTCATGTCCAATTATTTCCCCTTCGTTATCATATTTGTCTAATTGACTGACCGAAAATTTTGGTGGACATGGATCATTCTTATACTCTTGTTTTTTAATTTTATCAATAGCATATTTAATAGCATCAAATATATTTATGTATTGCAATTCCATAATTGTTTTACTCCTTTATATTATTACTCATATTAATCCATTTCTGCTCCACAATGAACACAAATATTTAATTCTTCTGCACATTTTCTACAATACTTATCAACATTAGAATTATGATGTAGAAATTCTTCTTCACAATTTTTACATATGAATGTTGTAAATGCTTGAAGTGATATTTTAATATTCATATACATACAATATTTACATTTTTGTAATTTAATTCTTTGTGTTTGTTTTAAATCTGTGTCGTAATTATTTAAATTTTTTCTTGTTTGAGATATAAATGATTTATTTCTTTCAGTGTAGTATTTTGAATCAAATGACATATAATATTAATCTCCTTTCTTAAATCATGATAAAAGTCAAATTTTATGCAAATATATAGGCTTACAAACCCAATAAAATCAAGGGTTTGTAATTTCTAAATTTTGATGTTTGTTAGTATTTATATAATTTTTCATATATTTATACCAAACATATTACAAATCAATGCAACTCGCATCCACATCCCATTTCCTACTTGCTCCCAATACTTTGCTCTCTTATCTCCATCAATTTCAACACTAATCTCATTTCTTCTAGGTAATGGATGAAGTATAATAGCATTATCTTTCAATGTATTTATATTATTTTTATTAATTGAATATTTACTTGTATCAATAAAATCTTCACCATTAATATTTTCATTCTTATATTCATCTTGTAATCTAACCATATATACAACATCCATTTCAGGTAAAAATTTTTCAATATTTTTAGTAATCATATAATCAATATTTAATTTTTCTAATATATCATTCTTTATCTGATATTTTTCAGGTGCAATAAAATACAATTTTGTTCCACTAACTTTATTTAATAGTAACACTAAAGACCTTACTGCTCTACTCCTAAGTAAATCTCCAATAAATGCTATTTTCTTACCTTCTAACAATCCATATTTATACATTGTATAGAAATCTAATAGTGCTTGAGTAGGATGTTCGTTTGAACCACTTCCAGCATTAATTAATCTAGTATTCTTAGATAAATTATTTATACAATCAGAAACTTCATAAATAAATTCAGAATTAGGATGTCGCATAATAATTAAATCAGAATATTGTGAAAATGTTTTTATAGCATCTAATTCTGATTCACCTTTAGTTTCTGAAGATGTAGAAGTATCTCTTACGTCAGAAGTAGATATACCTAATATGTTGCAAGCGTTTTGAAATGAGAGGAATGTTCTAGTGCTAGGTTGTTTAAAGTATAACATTGCTCGTTTATGTGGTAAAAGTGATTTAAGGTATAATAATCCTTCTTTTGTTTGTGATATTTCTTTTATTTTATCTGTTAGCTTGCATAGATTAAGTAAGTTTTCTAGTGAATATTGATTTGAGGTTATGCAATTTATTTGTGTTGGAATAGTAATCATCTCCCTTTAATTAAATATATATAAATATATTAAATCTTTTCCTAAACTTTTTGATTTATGAGCAAAATTACATCCAGTGATTACATCAGTAATATTTTTTGTAGTAAAATAATATTTGTTTTTTGGTATTTGATTAAATAATTCATTGTAAAGTAAATCAATAGTATTATTTTCTATATCTTTTTCTATATAATTGTTAATTATAGGAAGTAAATATTTTTTATTTTTATAACAATAATTTTTAATATATTGTGATTTTTCTTGAGATTTTATAATATCATCAACAAAATCAAAAATCTCATCGTCTTCTATATTATTTTTATATATTAAATCATTATGTTTGTCATGAAATTTAGTATGACATTTCTTACATAATACAATTAAGTCTTCATCTTTCTCTTGCCCTCTATTTTTATATGTATTATGATGAACATTAAGATTTTTTTTACTACTACATAATTGACATTTATAATTTGCTTTCTCTAGTATTCTTTTTCTTGTTATTTCCCAATGTTTTGTTTCTAAATATTCTTTATATGGCATTGTTTTTAAATCATTTATATTATCATTCATAACTAAATTCCTTTCTATAATTATTAATATTTTTTTGAATAAAACTAAATTTTTGTATTAATACCTATTAAAGATACTTTTCAATATCTGATATATGAAATTACATTGTAAATAAATCTTTATTATTGAATGAAGCAAATATTGAAATATAATTTGTTCTTTCTATTGTAAATCCATAAATTCTTATTTTATTTAATATTTTAACTCTCCAAGGCAATCTACTCTTAATTAATCTTTTACATATGTTATCATTATTATTGAAATCAAAACTTAATTTATCATATACATCATGTGTTTCTTTGCTTGCTTGTTCAGATTGTTGTTTTTCACCTAATATTTCTTTTTCTAATTCATCTTTCATTTGATTATACATATTATTTAATGAATTCATTGTTATTTCTAAATTATTTCGTATGTGTTTTTAATTTGTTTAGAATTTATATTAATCACCTCCTTTCTTTTTATATTCTTTACATTCATCAAAATTACAACCTAGATGCTCCATGTAATCTAAAGATGTATTATTCGCAATACACCAATCGTATACTTTACCATATCCATAATAATATGACATACAATATAATTCTGCTTCGCTCATTTCTGTTTTATTTATACAAGTATCACATTTTTTCATATTATTAGTTTCCTTCTTTATATGTTAATTTAGTTATAATCTTTTTTATAAGGTGCATCTACTACCTTCCCATTTGCTTGTAATACCTGATGATTACATTCAGCACAATTTTCACCTGATAATTTCATGTTTACAGTTTTCATATTCTTTCCTCTACCTGTAGACACGAATTGAAGCAAATGAACTTTATGAGCATTTTTAGGTATGTATACATCTTCTCCTGGCATTAAACAAACATTTGCCTCAATTTGGATTTCTTTAATTACAGAAGTATTATATCTAATTTGTGTTAATTCATTAGTATATACCCATACATCAGGAGTTAATTGTTTGCATAATTGTAGTATTTCATAAAATTTAGGATGTGATAATGGTTCACCACCTGATATATTAATTCTGTCTGTTTGTTGTATATTATTTAATTTTAAGAATTGTTTTATTGTTTCTATATTGATGTGAGTACCATTTTTACTTGCATTTGTTGAACAATAATTACAATTATGTGTACAATATTGAGTTATTTCAATTGTGTATTCTGTCATGTTATTTTATCCTTTCCGTCATTACTAATATTTCTCTATTCCAACACTCTTTACTTTTTCAATATTATCTTCATAATTATATTTACATTCGTCTTTCTCTTTTTTGTATTTGGAATATGGTTTTTCATATGGAGTATTTTTTAAACATTCAAAATATGATGGACAATAACTATCAAGTATATAATCTTCTAATGTAATTTTATGATACTTTGCAAATTTCTTTATATCTTCAATTTCTTCGCTATTTTGTATAATATAATCTATTAATTTCATATATTATCTCCCTTTCTTAAATCCATTTTACTTTAATAATTCCCATATTCCATATCTTCATCTGATATTTTTCTTTCTTCAACTTCAAATCCTAATAAATTAATTAATCTAATCCATTCATGTTCAGGTACAGAATGTCCTTGAAATTCAAAATCTTCACCTAAATTAACTCTTAGAATACTCCAATCACCTGATTGGCAGGATATTAATTCTATAAGTGATTTATTACTCATATTTATTTCTCCTTATTTTTATTATATTATAATTGATATATTCGTAAAATCATTAATCTTATTAAACTTTACGAATATATCTTTTTATAAATTATATTTTATAAATTATATTTTATTAATTATTTTCTTCTAATAATTCAATAAGATATTTATCACATCTATCTCTTAATTCTTGAGATAATAATGGATTTTTACCTTGAATTCTATTAGCATAATTTCTTAATGCACCCCTTGCATTAGAATCAGTATCTAATCTTAATACAAAATAATCTGCATTAGGGTCTACAGGTGTTCCATCTGCTTTAGTGATTATGTATTTATTATATAAACCTTCAATTTTGGAATTAATATTTTGATATTTTGGTCTTTCTTCAATTGTTGCACTATCTTCAGGACTAGAGCAATCACATCCATGACAAGGACATTTTAAACATTCTTCACCATTAACAAGATAATTTTCTTCTAAACATTTTAAATTAAAATTAATATTTTTACATTCAGTACAATAAACCTGATTATTCATAATATTTCTCTCCTTTAAAATTAATTTATTTAAGAAATTCTATTTAATATATTTTGTAACAATTTTAATTGATTAACTACTGATTTTGGACAGAATTTTTCAATATATAATATATCGTTATTAATTATTGCTTCTCTTATTTTAGTTGCACTTAATCCATCAAATAAACTATTGCGTTCAAAAAATCTAAAATTAATTCTTTCTTTAATTTTTTCATCAAACCAATTTAACATAATTTCTGGTTCATCTGAATAATACATTGAAAACATATTATTTTTTGTTTTGCATCCTTGCAAAAAATACTGCCACTTAAAATATGGTTAAATATACCCATATCAAGATTATTCCTTATTCATCGTGTCTGTTTTCAGTAATTAATTACCTACTAACATTTGATATAACACTCCAAAGGCGTAAATTTCCGACTGACCATCGGTATTTAATACACTTTATGCTATTTTATATTCTTTAGCATTTTTTAAATTAATACTAGCATTTTTATCCCTATCAATCTCAATTCCACATTCATTACAAACATAAATTCTATCAGATAATTTTAGGTCTTTCTTAATTCTACCACATTCACTACATAATTTACTACTTGGATAGAATCTATCTACAATTCTAAGTTCTATATTATTCCATAAACATTTATATGTTAATTGTTTTCTAAATTCATAAAAGCATTGTTCTTGAACCGCTTTAGCTAAATGTTTATTTTTCATCATACCTTTTACATTTAAATCTTCTATAACTATATACTCTGGTTTGTTTTTCACTAGATTATTAGTTATATTATGAATATAATTCAAACGAATATTGGTTAATTGTTGATAAATGTGTCTTATTTTAGATTCTAATTTTATAATATTCTTTGTCTTGATAAATTTCTTACCATCTTTATTCATCTCATATTTTCTAGAAACTTGTCTTTGAATTCTTTTTAATTTTTTCTTTAATTGTCTAATAATTTTAGATTTATTAATGTTTTTATATGGTTTATCTATATTACTTACAATAGCTAAATCTTTTACTCCTAAATCAATCCCGATTCCTTCGTTCGTATAGTTAGAATAATCATTGCGATCAATAACATCACATAATACTGAAACATAATATTTTCCTGCTTTCATCGAAACATTACCATTTATTGCCTTTGCATTAGTAGGTATATAACCAAATTCTTTTAATTTCACAAATCCTATAGTTGGTATTTTGATTTTATGTCTTTCAATTGTCCAATCTGTTGCATTATTCTTAGGGAAATAAATTTTAACATTTTGATTCTTTTTCTTTTTAAATCTTGGGAATTTAGATTGTCCTTTAAAGAATCTTTTATAAGCTACTTCCGCATTTACAATTGCCTTTTTTCTTGCTTTAGAGCCACATTCATTAATCCATTTAAAATCATCAAGTATCTTAACTTCATTATTTATGTATTTATCAAAATCATTAGCACTCATAAATGCTTGAGTTTTATCAATTTTACCTTCTTTATATAATTCATATAATTCTTTATTTTTTACTATATAAGTATTATATAAATAACGACATATACCAATAGATTGATGAATTTTTATAATTTGTTGTTTAGTTACTTTAATTTCTGTTTTAAATCCTTTGAGCATATATTTCATTATCCTTTATAATTAATAATTTAACTTCTCCATGCCTTACCTTGTTTTTGAGCATTAACAATATTTTTAATCTGATTTGCAATTATTTCTGTACTTTGTTTTTCTCCTCTAATTTCTGTATAAATTATATTATATTCTTTTAATATGTCTTTTAATTCTAAATCATCTGCTTTTGCTTCTTGCTCAGTTTGATGTCTACCTACTGTTTGGTAAGGTTTAACACGTTTAACAAAATAATTAATATTATTAAATTCATTAAATCTATTCAATATATTTTGTTCAAATGTTAAATCAATACCTTTATTTTTTCTGTTGTATAATATACCTAAAACAATAGGTGAATCAGTAACAATAACATCTAATTTGCCACAGCCTACTAATCTTTGAACATTATAATATTGTTTTCCAAATATATAATCCTGATTCCTAAATACTGATTTTCTTTCTTCAAAAACCATTGGTTTCACATATTCCCCAACATATTCAATGTTAATTCCACCTATCCATTTAAGTTCTGCTGATATATCCATTGCAAGTGTTGATTTTTTTGCTCCACTTCCTGCTAAAAAATTTACTACTATTGTCATGTTAATTTTCTTCCTTATATTTGATAATTAGAATACATAATAATCCTGATAATAATAGTGACATTGAATTAGTGATTAAAAACATATAACCTGCTTTATTAATAACTAGATTAATAGCATATACTTCCATACATAAAATGCCAATAAAAACAGATGTAAAAGTTTTTAAGTTTAAATCATTTACTGATTTAGTTTTAAATATTTGAATTACTTGAAAAATATAGCCAAACGATAATATGCAACCACCGATAAATTGTAATAAATTAAATATCATGTTTTCTCCTTTTAATCTATTTGAATATTAGTTTCAATTATAACATTTCTTATTTGTTCTGAAGTGCCAATTTCTTCTTCTAACATTTCTTTAAAACTATTAGATACTTCTTTTTTATAATCTTCTATAGTTATATTTTCTTTTTCTAAAAGATTATAAAATATTTCTTCTTCTACATCATAGGTAATAATATTAACTATTGTAAATTTCATATTAATTTCCTCCTTTCTAGATCAAAATAAAACCTATAATTTATAATATTAAATAACCTTAATTTCTTGTTTATCACTATTATTAAAAATAAAGAATGAATAAGATGTAGCATCTGTACCTTTTCCAGTAAAACTTGGTCTTTGACTTAACACATATAATCCATTTAAAGGATGTTTTTGCCAAAAATTATATCTCTTTTTACTTTCTAAAAAAGCAGTTCTAAGTAACATTATTATTTCTGTTTTATCAGTAGCAATTTCAAAGCATTTATTTATAAATTCTAAAGCTAAACTGTATGGAGGATTACCAATTATTGTTGTATATTCTTTATCTGGTTTCCAAGATAGAAAGTCAGTAATAATAACATTGTCTACGCCTGAATTAATTAAATTATTTCTTTCTTCTTCTCTTAGTTCAATTGCGGTAATTGGATTATATTTATTATATCTTTCTTCTCTAAGTGCAATGATAAAATTACCATTGCCAGCAGACGGTTCTAATATATTACCATGTTGCAATTTATAATGCTTTAGAAAGTTTCTTACTACTGCGATTGGAGTACAATATGTATCTGATTCATTCCTTATATTTCCTCTATTTGTTGCTTAAATATTAATAACCTTCTTTCTTTTTATATTTTTATTTTATTATTTTAATATAAATCTTCAATTTTATTCAAACAATTTAACTGTATTTTTAAATATTTGTGCCAATTCTTGTGAATATCCAAATCTTTCTTGATTTTTATCAATACTAATTAAAATATTCCCATCATTATGTCTTAAACTTGATGATTTCCAATCACAAATCATTTCAATTAAATCTATTAAATCCATATCTTTAATTCCATTAGGAAAATGCTCTGGATGATGCCTATTTTTAGCATAATGATGATCTAATGCTATTTTCATTTCTTGACGACATTTTTTATCTTCTTCATTATTATAAGTAGTATTTGAAAGTTTATGATTATGTTCTTTTAATATATCAACTTCTGGATACTCTAATTTAGAATTATCATGATTAATTGCCCTTTCAGATAATTTATTAGTAATTAAATTAATATATTTGTTTATTAATTGTTTATGTTTATAAGTTTCACACATGCTTTCAAATTTATTCATATATAAATCTCCTTTTTATACTTTTAATTTATCTCTTAACCACATTAATCTACTACAAAATTCTTTTTCAGTTAAAATTGTATGCGAAGCATCATTTTTACCTATACTGTGAGTTAATACCGCATCTTTAGTTGCTAATAATGCTTTCTTAAATCCTTCATTTTTAGATAATTCTACGTATGCTCTATCTAATAAATCTTGATATTCTTGACTATTCCTATCTATTTCTTTTCCTCTCCACCATAGAGTTTGAGTTAACCACCATTTTTTAGATTTACCTTTATATTTTGCAGTTTTACCTACTAAAGTACAAACATATTTTTGCATATTAACATCTTTAAATTTTAATGATTGTAAAAATCCTTCCATACTATTACATTTAACTCCATCTATCTCAAAAGGATGTGGGGAAAAATTTGATAATGCTGATGCAGGATAACCGCATCCACTTCTTATATCCATAAAATATATCTCCTTTTAATTAGTTTTAGTTTAATAAACCATTTCTACTAATATTTTAACTTTTTCTTTTATTTCATCTATTTCTGATAATCCTTTTATTGGTTTTAACAAATCTTCTATATCTTTAATTCTACTTTCTATATCGTCAATTATTTTAATAATTTCAATTTCTTCTACAAAATTGGTTTTATTGTCATCATAACCATAGTCAGGCATATCACTATAAGTATAAGTTGAATATTCTTTTCTATATCTATCATTATCTTTCATAAAATTATCTCTCCTTTATTTTAAATAAAATTTCTATTCCCTTTCAATATCTCATAATTATCAAAATTGATTTCTTTATAATCATACCATCTCTCAATATCCACCTCATTTCCTTGTTCGTCAGTATTGCACCATCCTGACCATTTTAATTTTATTTGTGTTTCATTTTTATCTGTAACAAGTGCTTCACTATATAAGTATATATCTTCTATAATATCTCCTATTTCAAGTAAATTAAAAAATTGTATTCTTTTATTTAATTTATTTTTACATTCTATTTCACATTGCTCAACTTTTTCTCTTGTTTCAGATATGTAATCACATAATTCACATTTATAACAAGTTATTATTTTCATTTAACTCTCCTTAATTTACAATAAACTTACATAATAAATACTATTTTTTGTATAAATCACATAATTACCATCTACAATCTCTACATCAATAACTTTAGAAGTGGTAATATATCTTTCATCATCCATAAACATAATCAAACTCTGTCCTAAACAAATATCTTCTGAGAATTCAACATTTATCCCAATCCAATCAAAATGTTTATCTTCTCCTTCTAAATTAGTTATTCTATTAATAATACCTTTCTTCATAATACATTTTCCTTTTACTATGTTACCTTCTTCATCAACGTAAATTCTATATAAGGGATTACCATTAATACTATACCATTTACCGTTTAATTCTTTTCTTTCTTCTTCGGTTAATTTCCTACAATCTTCTTTTCTAAACTCAACATTTATAAATCCATAACCTTCCTCGAAACTTCCTATGTAATGCGTTTTTGTCTCTTCGTGAATTCTGATATAGTTATCATTTTTTCTACTAATATCACCTAATTTATGTATTGCTGGACTTCCACCTTTAAGCATCATTATTTTATTCATGTGTTAATTTCTCCTTTTAAATTATTATTTATTTTTTCAAATAATTTTTCTGCTAATTTTTTACCATATAATTCATACTTTTTATTTTCGCTTAAATCTTTATTTAATATTTCATCTGCTGTATTTGGATACATATATCTTATATACTCTTCATATGAATAAAATATAATATCGTCTTTCTTATCTTTTAACATATTATTTTCTCCTTTTTAAAAACTTTGTACAAAATTTCTCTTTGGTTCAAATATTGGGTGCTAGAAAGTCAATAAAATCAAGGGTTTGTGAATTGATGAATTGATGATTTTTCCTTAAAAATTAATTTCATAAACAGTATAAGATGATTTACTAATAGTTTTAATTATTTCACCTAAAAATCTTATCTCTAAATTATTTTCATCTATTAACATATCTCCTTCTTTACATCTTCCCATTATTACATCATGAGATGAACCTTTATATTTCCTATAATCAATATTAATATCTTGAATTATATTTTTTGTATATTTGTTTTCATTCATATATTCTTGAAGTTTTTCTTTTAAATTTTGTTCTTTTAAGGTATAATATTGCTTTAAATTATCTTCAATAGGATAAATAAAATTATTAATATAGTCATTTATAATAGATACTACATATTTATTAGCACTTTTTATATTAAAATTATAATCATATTCTTGATTAAAATAATCTATGTATAATTCTTTTATAGAATTACTTAAAGATAATTGATCAACCTTTTTGATAGTATCGTTTAATAATTCTGAATTTACTAAATCAAATGTAAAAGAACACCCTCCTCCACAACCACAATTAGTATATTTCTGATAGGACATAAGACTAAAATTTAATGAATAATGTTCTCCTATTGTTTCATAATTATCATTATCTACAACATTATACATTTTACAATTAAATTCTATCTTAAAATCTCTTTCATTATTATTGTACATATAATTATTAAAACATTTATTAACAAAACTATTTTTATCATTTAATGATTTAAATATATTATCTACAATTATATTTAAATAGTCTTTTAATTCAGCAATATTTTTATGATGAAGATTATTTCTTAAACTATCATAATTTTCAAATCCAAATAAATTATATAATTCTTTTACCATTCCATTTATTTTAAGTATATATTTATCGTCAATATCATTAATTACATTTAATAATTCATTGAGCAAATTTTCTTTTCCGTAATTTTTTAAATCATCTATATATGGGAATACCATTTTAAAACTTTTATTATTCAATTATTTTATCTCCTTTAAAATTATTAGTTTTTCAATTAATAACCATAAACTTTGCAGTATCCTTCAACGAATACCTTAAAGTTAAAATATAATTTTTCAATTGACTCTGCCGAATTTTTTGTAGAAGAACCAAATGCATAAATACAAACATCATAATTTTTTGAATAATTATTATCATTCATATATTTAGTAAATGTTTCTAATAATCTTCTTAAATATTTACATTCATTTTCTTTTTTATTTTCTTTAAATGTATAAATAGTTTCTATTCCAAGCATATACAATTTAGAATCTCTGTCATATATAATATCGATATCATTCATAGTGAATAAAGAAGCATCTTTACCAGTTAAATCATCCCAAGATTTAATACCCCAAATAAATTTTAATGAACCACAATTATATTCGTCATCTACATAATCTGGATAAAGTCTTTTGTATTTTCTTACTTGTAAATAGTTTTTGATATTATATGTTTTGCAATATATTTCTAATTTTATATTTTCTATAAATTGTTTTATTTTATTAATCATTTAATTCTCCTTCCTCAAACATTTTCTTATACCTATCCGCATTAATTTTACATTTATAATACACCTCATAATCTCCCCAATCACATTCCATAATATCTCTAATAGGATTAATTCTTTCTTTAAAGTATTCACATTCATAACAATTATCATCTTTCCCATTTTCATAACATTTTTGATTGTATTCTCCAATAGCACCAAATGGACACCAACTATTTTTTGATTCTTCATTGCAAATTCTATTAACAGGGTGTTGACATTTAGGAAATCTTTCTTTATATGCTTTAATTTCTTGTGGTGAGTAGTAGCCATATTCTTTACATTTTTCGTGTGGAAGTTTATTTAAAGCATAATCTATCCAGTCCTGTCCTCTCATTAAATCAGAACGCACACCAGAACCAAATCTAGCATAGAATAATTCCTGACCTGCTAATGGCATTTGGTTGATGAATTCTAATATTTCTTTTTCATATTTGTAATTTAGTAGCATCATATCATCTTCTGAATAAGTTTTAATAATCTCTAATTTCCACCAATTAGGATTAGTTAGGGATAGGCATGATGGACATAGATGTAGTTTACTTGAAAAGTTCGTAAATATAGAATTGTGATTAAATGCTGGAATTAGTATTTCATGTAATTGTGGATATGATTGTAGACAATTAAAACAAGTAGAATCAGGATTTTCTATTGCTATGTGGTGAGGATTTATTTGATTGTTTATATTATTAGTATTATTTACTTCAATTAATTCTGTTGATTCGGTCATAATATATCACCTTTCTTAATATAATTTATATTATTAGTTTATTATTTATTTGATTAATTTTAATGTACCAAACTCTTTAAATTTTTCTTCTTCTAATTCCTTTAATTCTAATTTATCAAATTCTTCTTGTAATTCAATGATTCTATCTATTAAATATTGTTTCTTTTGCTTTGATTTATATTTCTCTACTTCTTCATTTATATTTTTCTCATTTGCTTCAAACTTTTCTTTATATTCCCAATAATCTTTTTCTTGTCCTTCCCATGAATAATTACCCAAACTAATAACTTTTTTTATACTAAAAGCAGGTGCTGTAAAATCACAACCATTACCACAACATTTATATTTTTCATTATATCCCTCATCTTCAGGTTCGCATTCGCAATATCCCCAATGTCTTTCATCGTATAAAAATTCTATGCAATAATAGTAATTATAATAAACTTCATATTCGTTTTCTTTTTCTTCATCTAATTTTTCAATTGAAATTTCAATTTTACCATTTGTATAACCTCCAAAATAATCTTCATCATAACCGTTAATGCAATATGTATGCCTAGTAATATCGTCAATAAATTCTTTACAATTTTCAATTTGTTGATCTATTACTGAAATTATATAGGGGATGTCTAAAGTTTTTTTGTCGTGATATATTCTATCTTTATTTTCATTGTTTAAAGTGCTAATTAATTTTTTGATAAATTGATCTTTGATGGAGGTTGTCATAGGTTTAGTCTCCTTTAATATAATTTATTTTAATATTATTGATTATCTTTAATTAATTCCTCTAATTCATTCAAATAATATATTTCTTCAATTAACTTTGCAATTTTACAAACAATTATTTCTTTTTTATTAGGTACTTCAGATAATCCATAGCAATAATCTAATAAAATATATTTACTAATCAATTGACATGTTTCGAAATAATTATCTGATTCATGGTAAAATCTACATTTCCATTTTATACATTTTAATTTTATTCCATTGGATTTATTCTCCTTCATTTAGCAGTTTGTCCTTTCCATATGTATATTTTACAATTATTTTTGTATTCTGTCAAGTAATATTTTCTATAATTTTGTAATATTTTAATATTTATTTAATATATTATTAATATTTATTTTAATATGGGTTTAGCAGAGATAGTTAATCTCTGCTAAGTTGATTTAATGGTTATTTGTTAGTGGAACCTATACCTCCAGTTCTTTCTTCGTCGGTATTACCATTATCAGAAACTAAAAATGGAATAAAGATACCTTGTGCAATACGTTCAAATTGTTCAATATGTACTGGTTCATCTGTCATATTATATAAACAAATTCCAATATTTCCATCATTATTTATATTGGAAAAATAATCCATATCTACAACACCTATTGTATTTGCCAACATTAAACCTTTTTTAATTCCAATTGAACTTCTTACGTCAAGTATAAGAACTTCACCTTCTTGCATATAAGATTTTACATCTGTCCAAATTACTTCTTTTGATTTTGGTTGAATAGTTATAGAAATTGGAGATGAAAAATCATATCCTGCGGATATTTTAGTTGCTCTAATGGGAAGTTTAATTTCTACATCTTTGTGCTTTCTGAATGAATCAGATACTACTTCAAAACCTCTAATTTTTGTTTGCATAATAATTTAATCTCCTTTTTTATTATTTAATTGGACAATGACCACTACTACATTCCATACTATCTATTAATTCTGTAGATTCAGAATTATCTATTTTCATAATATCTTCAGGTTTATATTTAATTAAAGATTTTCTATATTTATATTCTTCTTTAGTTATAGGTTGATATGGTATTTGCTTATAATTATGATCTGAATATGGTAATAAAGATGTTGATTTTAATTTATCTTTATACATATTTATTAACTTAGGTATTTTATCTTTTTCTTCTGATTTAAAACTTATAGTGCATGATACTGAATTGTCGCTCCACCATTCTTGTAATAATGATTGAAATTTAAATTGTTCTTCTATTGTTATATCCATAGCACTTTTGAAATTTTGATGTTCTGCTAATTCTACTTTTACTGGAAATTCTACAACCATTGTATTAGGTGAAACTAAATCTTTTTCCATGTAATAACCACATTTTTCTAATATGTTAAGTAAATTATCATTATCACTAAAACGTATTCTTCTTATGTAATAAGGGGCATAATGCCAATGCATACCTGGACTTACACCAGGAAGTAAACTTGCAGTTCCGCTGGGTTTCACAGTAGTTAATTTAATTGAAGGGTTGCAATTAAGTATCTTAGAATATTCTACATCTGAAGATTTAACCATATTATACATTTTGTCAAGAGTATTTTTTAAATCATCATAATTATCAAAATAATTCATTACCCAATCTTGAATACCACTTAATGATACGCCAATTCTACGATTCTTTTCAATTATTTTTCTTGTAATTTCCCAATCATAATTAGCGAATGTAACACGTTTAGCATATTTAGTTGCTAAATCTAATACTATTTTAATATCAACACCTAATTTATTGCATATATATGGAAAAACTTCTGCTAAATTACATGGTTCTCCAGATGCAAGGGTTATTTCAGCACATGCGTTAAATCCATCAACTTCTGGATCTGCTAATTCTTCTTTGTATTTATCTTTATCAATTAATCTACCATATCTTCTTGCTAATTCAAGGTTGACAATACCAGGTTCTCCGTTAGTCGCTAATGAATCTATAAATTGATCATAGTTATTAAAATTATTATCAATTGCAACACTTATATTAGCAGACCAACGATGACTTACTTGAAATTCTCTCATTACTTCTAAGTATGCAATTTGATCTTCTGTTAATTTCTCTCTTTCTTCAGGAATATCTAATTTTTCCGGAATTAAATAATTTTTCATATTTATAAATTCCATATTGTCTGCATCACAAAATATCAATATAGCTGTCCTGCGAACATTACCTGCAACAACTGTACGACCTACATAATTTATTAAATCAGAACAATCAACAGGTGACAATTTACCAGTTACTCTATTATTAATTAAATTATTAGCAAACTTTAAAAGTTCTGCTAATGGTTTTGGGCCACTTGCAACACCACCAAAACCATTGATTAAATCACCTTTAGGACGAATATCAGAAATATCTATAACTAATTTAATTACTTTCTTTTTTAACCAATGTGAATCTATTGTTTGTTTTAATGCTTCTACCCAACCCTGTCTAGAATCTTCACATTTATAATATATATCATATATTTCTGGTTTTTTAGTAACAACCATATCAGAAATCATATTAAAATCTTTATGATTGTAATCACATACTATAGTTAGATCAACTATGTTTTTTACTATAGGTATTTTATTAACATTTTGTTTCATTACATTGAAACCAATGCCTCCACCTAACATTGCTTGATCAAACGAGAAACAAAATGGCATACTTACTTTTTTTGCTTTTCCTTCTATATAGCATATAGGTTTACATGCAATATTCCAGCAATTAACTAATGCAGAACCATTTTTCATTCCTATATCAGTTCCAGAAATCCATAATCCCCTTCCTGGTGCAATAAAAGCAAAATTAAACATTAAATCATAAGTTAGTTCCATTTCTTTGATAATTTCATGATGTGGTCTTGGATCATTAACAGGTAAATTATAATTTCCTTCTACCACTCTTTTTATTGTTTCCCACCAATTTTCTGTTCTATTTTCATTTTCTATTCTTCTTGCATATGTACGTTTATAAGTTATAAAACCTAAAACACCCCAATTTGGTTGTTTATCTTTATATTTTACTAAAAATTCTTCTGATAATGTATATTTCAAATAATTTTTCCTCCTTGTATTTTTAATTATTATTTTTATTATCTGTAGAGCTCTTATATTTGAACCAAACCCTCCTTTTATTATGTTTTTCAATTTTACAAACCCAGTAATATCAATGGTTTGTTGACTATGAATATTTAATATTTAGGTATTTTTATAAACTTACATGAATACCTAAAATTTTAATTGTATATAATTAGATATTATTAGATACTTTAAAAATCTTTCATAATTTCATAAACATATTCCTTTAAATCTTTATCAGTTTCTAATATATCTTTAATATGTTTTTGTAAATCAGCAATTTTATATTTTTCATCACTATAATCATATAAAATAGGTACTATTACTTTTGCCATTCCTAATTTATAATATTTATTAATTGAATCTTGAATATTGTTATATAAATTTACAGTAATGGTATCATGATGATTATTTTCTCTACTTACTTTGATTCTATTTAACATTTTGTATTTATTTTTAAATTCTTGTATTTCAGTTTTTAGTAAATTTCTATCAGATATATAGCTTTCTAATTCTATTTGAGTTAATGAATCTAATATTTCATAGATTTTTTGTTTTTCATTATTAGTCATATATTAATCTCCTTGACTTTATTTATTTTATCTTTCTATTCTAAAATCTAACTAAACAACCTTCCCTAATCTCTTAACCTCCATAAAATACTCATATTCATTATCTTCATTACACATTTCTTCAATTTCATATAAATAACTTTGATTTTTACTTGATTTTGCTAAGAATCTAAGACAATATTGTGCTTTCTCACATTTATCATTGCCACACATGTCAATATCAGATATAATTATCACCTCCTTCTTAAACTAATGTTATTTTAACATTATATTATCATTTTGTCAAGAATTATTTTCTATATTTATATTATTATTCTCTTGGTTTACAACAATCTGCTTCAGGATTAAAATATTCACAACACCATTCACCATCAAAATGCCAATAATTATCATCACCTAAATAAAAATCATCCCATTCTCCAATAAAACAACTATAATTTTTCATTAATTCACATGGAATATTTGCAATTAATTCTTCATTATATGTACATTTTTCATCTTTTCCAAAATAATTTTTAAAATTGTCAACTGGACAATTAGTATAATTTAAATCTATTTCATCATGCCAATCTATTTTTACTTCTTGTGCATTAAAATAATTAATACTACAATCTATAGAATTATCTATATCTTGTATTATATCTTCTAAATTTTCATAATTGTCATTATAATCTATGATATACAATTCCAATTTATGTAATTTTACCATAATAATTCTCCTTTATGATTTATTTTGTTTTAATATTCCTTGCATACAATCAATACAAAGTGATTCACAGAACATACCTACATATGGGCATTTTAGATTTTTATAGTAAGGACAGTTTTGCATATTATTAATCCTCCTTTTTAAAAATATTCTACACTTTTAATAATTTTATTACCTTTTAAATATTCTTCATAATTATATTTAACAACACAACAATAATCTTTGCTGTTAGGTGATGCAATAACTAATCCTAATATATACTTTTCAGGACAACAATTTGCTTTATTATAAATATCTATGTATTTAAGTTTTCTATCTTCTGATAATGATTGGTAGTTTATATGAGATTGTTCTTCGCAAATAATCTCTTCTATCATATTTTGTACTCCTTTTATATTTAGGTATAATCCCTACAGAAGCAACAATATATGTATATTCACATTGCGTACAAAATCCATTTAGATAATCTGAATATGATGCTTTCGCCGTTGCATAAAACTTATAAAAAGTTATAAAACCAACATAACATTTATAAATTTTATTTTAATTATCGTTTCCAATAATCTTCCCTATTCATAAAACCCTATTTAAATTAC
>Ga0209416_1000720_pt1 | contig 30619 bp, 34 predicted proteins | sample RifGroF1_FD_184001 | JGI IMG/M metagenome (GOLD analysis project Ga0209416, IMG submission 184001) | Groundwater microbial communities from Rifle, Colorado, USA - Groundwater F1 (SPAdes) (version 2) | ecosystem: Environmental > Aquatic > Deep subsurface > Groundwater | place: Rifle, Colorado...
AATTTAAATTTGCATCGCAACCAAAACTTCATTGGACAAATTTTGCAACATCAAAGTTTACAAAGCACAAAGTACATGAGCAAGTGGATTGAAGCGAAAAACAGTTGACAGTCGCAGTTTTCAGTCACAGTATATCACTGAACAATAAGACTGAGACAACAAACTTTTAACCATGAATCGTTTCTGATTTTCCGTAGCTTTCAATCACTTTAGCTTCAAATTCTAACCACTCTTCCCAACGTTTTTTAACATCGTAACCTTCTTCTGCTAATTCGTGAGCAAATTGTAAAAATGAAGTATAATGATTGGCTTCCGAAATCATTAATTCTCTGTAAAAAACAGCTAATTCTTCGTCTTGAATATTATCGGAAAGTACTTTAAAACGTTCGCAACTTCTGGCTTCAATCATGGCGGCAAACAACATGCGTTCCACAATTAAATGTTTGCGATTTCCAGGTTTCATGAACTTGAATAAATCGTTTACATAACTGTCTTTTCTTTCTCGACCTAAAACCCAACCACGAGCCTTAATAATTTCATGTACTTGCTCAAAATGATCTAACTCTTCTTTTGAAATTTTGGTTAATTCCGTTGTAATTTCAGTAAATTCAGGCAATAAATTGATTAACATAATCGCATTGGAAGCGGCTTTCAGTTCGCACCAAGCATGATCCGTTAGAATTTCTTCTAAATTTCCTTCAGCAATGTTAGCCCATCTTGGGTCGGTTGGCAATTTTAAACGAAACATTCAGTAAAATTAAGTATAGATTGAAGCACAAAATTACTTCTTTATTCCTAAAAATAAAAGGTTTTGAGATTTTGAAATGAAATATAAATACCTGAAAAATGAAATCCCTCACTTAAATTAACTACCTTGTAAGAAATAATAAAAACTCTATACTATGAAAAAATTAAGTTTAGCAGTAAGCGCGTTGACAATTTTATTTTTTGTTTCTTGTAAAGAAGAAGTAAAAGAACAACCGGTAAATGAAATAACAATTGAACAAACTACAGTAGATTCAACTGCTGCCGCTCCAGAAGAAGAAGGAACAAAGATAAAAGTGAATTCTGATGGTGTAGAATATTCAGACGGTAAAACTGAGGTTGAAGTTTCTAAAGATGGTGCAGAAGTAAAAAAAGAGTAGTCTTATCATGTCTAAATAGTAGAAAATTTACTATTTAGACATTTTTATTTTATACCAAATTTGAAATATTCCAAACTAGATTTGGATTATAAGAAATTCTTCCCTTTTCAATCTCCAACGGACAATCGAAATTATTCGTGTACAAACCTCCAGTTCCTAAACCTTGTGGCAATGGATTTTGAAGTGTGAATGTAAATTGCGTAATCGCATTTAAACCAATATTACTTTCCAAAGCAGAAGTAATCCACCAACCAATATTTAAACTTTCAGCAATGGAAATCCATTCTAAAGTTCCTTTGAAACCTCCAACTAAACTTGGTTTTAAAATGATGTATTGTGGTTGAATTTCTTCAAGTAGTTTTCGCTTCTTTTCTATTGCAAAAACACCAATTAATTCTTCGTCTAATGCGATTGGAAATGGGGTTTGTTGGCAAAGTAATTTCATCTTTTGAATTTGATTCGCTCTTATAGGTTGTTCAATACTATGTAATTCAAATTCATTTAATTGATTCAACTTACTTAAAGCTTCATTTGAGTTAAAAGCACCGTTAGCATCCACTCGAATTTCAATGGTTTTAGCATCAAAATTTTGACGAATGAATCGTAATAATCCCAATTCTTTTTCAAAATCAATTGCTCCAATTTTTAGCTTTATGCACGAAAATCCTTGAGCTAATTTTTCTTCGATTTGGGTTTTCATGAATTGCTCCTCTCCCATCCAAACCAAACCGTTAATCAACATATTCTTTTTACCCTCCGTAAATTCAGAAGGAAATAATTCGAAAGATGTTTTAGATTGCAACGACAGAAACGCCATTTCCACTCCAAATTGGATAGATGGAAATTCCATTAATTCTTGCCAAAGTTGGTCATTTCCTAAATGAATATTTTGGCAAACCCATTGTAATTTTTCTTCATAATCGGGTCTATCATCAATAGAAAGCGTTCGTAAAATACCACACTCACCTATTCCGATTTTTCCGTTTTCTTCCAAAAATAAAAACCATGTTTCTTTCTCCGACATTACACCACGAGAGGTGCCACTTGGGCGTTTGAAATTGAGGATGTATTTTTTGTAGGTTGCTTTCAATTTTATATGATAGTTTTAAGCTGAAATTATTCTATAATTCTTAAAATTTTATTGAAATTCTCTGATGGGAGTCCAACTTGTTTCATATTATCAAAATCTTGTTTTGTAGCTTTTACCCAACTCGTATCAACACTGATATTTTGATCTTTATATTTCTTATGAATGCTTTTAGCATCAGAAAATCTGTCGGTTACTAAATATACGTGAGCCAAATGCAACTGAAACTTGATTTCGTTTTTATTCATTGCAATTGCTTTTACTATATAATCTTCTGCTTTCTGATATTGTTTTGTTCTTAAATACAAAACGCCTAACAAATCAAACTCGTTTTCCTTACCTAATTTTCTTTCGGTAATTAAATGCTGTAATTGTTTAATTGCGTCTTCTGGTTTTGTTAAAGAAAGCCTCCTAATATGAATATTATAATCTTTTAAATAGTCATTTATTTTACCCGATTTCAATAAACTTTCATCAGAAATAGTTTCAATCATTTTAGTTTTTTCAACTGGTAATAACTGCTTAAACTCACTATACTTATATTTAGTTGTTACCAAATCGATAAAAGTGGCCAAAAAAGCGGCTTTGTAAGTTAAAATTTTGGCAACATCTGATTTTTCAGCAATATCTAAAATTTCATTTTTAGTCGTTTTATCCCAACCTCTACTTGCTTTATAATCCACCCAAGGCACTACTTCTAAAACAATTTTTTGGTTCATAACCCAATTTTGGCTTTCAAATCCGAACCATAAATTAGGCAAATTGGTTAAACATAATGAAGATGACGAAATCAACTTTGCCTCTTTATTTACTTTTTCTTTTTGTTCCCAGCATGCTCTATCGGTAGTTCCATCTTTTAAAAACAAATTAGCCGAATTAGCTTCTTGAAACAAAGCATAAGTGCATTTATCATCACCCGAAATTGCAGAAGTTAAATGAATTGCTCCAGCTGTTCCTTGACTAATTCCGGTTGGATCAGGAATGACTTTTAGCACCGAAACCAAACTCGAAGTTAGTTTTTGATTTTCATCTAAAACGGTGATTCGGTAAACAAATTCCGTAGTTCCAACAGGTAAATCTTCTGTTTTTATTAGTGTGCGTTTTCCTGCTGAAAGGGTAAATTCTTTTGTTGTAGCGCGCTCTTTATCCCAAAAACCATCTTTTTGAGAAAAACTCGATACTGAAATCAATAAGGCAAATACGAAATATAAAAGTTTATTCATTTTGTTTTTTAATAGGTAAATACAATTTGGGTGCCAAAGAATTACAATTCAATACTTTGTCCAATTTCTAATAACATTAAATCTTTTCCTTTATCGAAAAATTTGCGTTTGGCTTCTTCGTGATTGATTTCGATATAACCAAACGTATCAAAATGATAGCCTAACACTTTATCGCATTGTACAAAATCAGAAGCAATAATAGCGTCTTCGACATCCATTGTAAAATTACTTCCAATTGGTAAAATCGCTAAATCTAACTTAGTTCGCATTGGAATTAGTTTCATATCCATTGTTAAAGCTGTGTCACCTGCTATGTAGATATTTTTGTGTTCGCCTTCAATAACAAATCCGCCAGGTTGTCCTCCGTAGCTTCCATCAGGAAAGGAAGACGTGTGATGTGCAATTACATATTTAACGGTTCCAAATTCAAAATCCCAACTTCCGCCGTGATTCATCGGATGGTAATTAAACCCTTTATTTCCAAAATGAGAAGCAATTTCATAGTTAGAAACAATTACTGCGTCAGTTCGTTTTGCGATTGCTTCTACGTCCAAAATATGGTCTTGATGAGCGTGCGTGAGCAATATAAAATCAGCTTCCAACGTATTGATGTCAATATGAGAAGCCTTTGGATTTCCTGAAATAAATGGGTCAACTAAAATGTTCACCTCATTTACTGTAATTCCGATACAAGCGTGACCGTAGAATGTGATTTTCATAACGTTACATGTTAAATTAAAAATTCAATTAAGACAAAATTACTAAACTTACTGCTAAAAGTAGGCTAATTAAAAAAGTACTCAAAGCCACTTTTTTTAATTCGGAATCAAGTTCTCTTGGAATCTTGTTTTTATTCACCATTTTTAAATGATTGAACAAAATAATAAAAACCAAAGCGAAACAATATTGTGGTAATGAAAACAGTAATTGATTACCAAAAAGAATCAATAAAAGTAACGCAGAAATTATCAATCCATAATGATATATTTTAGCATTTTCTGAACCTAGTTTCACTACTAATGTATTCTTTCCAGCGATTTTATCATTTTCAATGTCACGCATATTGTTTAGATTTAAAACCGCAACACTAAGACAACCAATGGCAAATGCGGGTAAGAATAGTAAACCATCTAATTCCTTTGTAAACAAAAAATTAGAACCAATCACCGAAACCAATCCGAAGAAAATAAAAACGAACAAATCGCCAAAACCACTATAACCGTAGGCACTTTTTCCAACGGTGTATTTAATGGCGGCTCCGATGGAACCAATTCCTAATAAAATAAAAATCAAACTTAGAGCAAAATTTTCTTTTCCGAATGCAACGTAAATTAATAATAAAGCGATGATGAAGGTTAAAATTGAAGTAATAATAACTGCCATTTTCATTTGCTCAGCTGTGATTATTCCTGCTGCGACTAGACGTTTTTCGCCAATTCGGTTAGCATCTGTTCCTTTAACGCCATCACCGTAATCGTTGGCATAATTGGACAACACTTGCAATCCTAATGTAGTTAGCAATGCTAAAACCACAATTCTCCAATCGGAAAATCCTTGATAATAGGCATAAGCGCTTCCTACAATTATTCCAGAAACGGAAAGTGGTAAGGTTCGTAATCGTGCGGCTTGTATCCAAGGTTTTATATTCATTTCTATTTTGTAAATTGTATTATTAATGTTGTAACTTGAATAGCTAATGATAAAAATAAAATTTTTGAATTTTTGAACTTTCTCGAAGAAACTAATACAAAAGTCAGAATTGGCAATACAAAAATTAATAAAATAAAAGGTAACCAAATCATTTCGGCTATTATTCCAATAAATTTATTATCGTAAACATTAATCTGATTTATTGATATCCAGAAAATCATAGTTAACAGGCTAACAAAAAAAATAGTGATATCAATAATTGGTTTTTTATCTCTTTCCATACTATAATGTTAAATATCTACATCCAATTCTTATCTGAAGTTTCCACTTGATATAACCAATAATTAGTTAGTTTTTTTACTTCCGAATAATTTGTTGTTGAAAAATTAACCGTTCCTCCAGCTGTTGAAAGACGAACAGAACCAATATCAGCTTGCTTTTGCCAAAAAAACTGTTGTGTTTCAATAGCTTGAATTTTATAAGGTTCAATAATTGTGGTATCGATATCCCAAGCTCCATTTTGTTTGATGATAAAATCAGTGGAAACAAAAAGTTTATAATTTTTAAACGAAAACCATATCAATACAATGGCAAAAATGACAAAAAAACTTGTGTAAAGCATCCATTCATTCCAAGTCACAAAATGCAATTTAAAATTTATTGCAATTGAAATTAAAACTGGTACTACAAGAAGAAAAAAAGTATTGACTGCAAATTTTCTCCAATTTGGCGAATACTTCTTCCCTTTTTCTGGCAATTGACTTAACAACAAATTCAGAATAATATCACGCTCATTTGCGGAACATCCTGGCACTTCAATTTGATCTTTTTCTTTTACTTTTTCTACATCGCTAGAAGCCTGATGCACGCCAATAGTTGTAACATCTAACTTCTTTTGAAAATAGTTTTGCGTAATTTTAATTTTTTGAACTTTATTCGGATTCAACAACGTGTTTTTTGTAGATAGTAATCCGTAAGATAACACAATCGCTTGCTTGCTTTTTTGGATAGTAAAATCAAAATATTTTAGAATGGTACGAATTAAGTTTACTATCAAAATTAACACAATAAAAATCCCTACAACTATCATAAATGAAGTAATATTTGGCAATGCATCCAAATAGTTCGTTACTTCATCTTCGTTGATTACATCTGTGTTTAACTGTTGTAGATTTTCAATAATTGTCGTAAAAAAAACAAAAATTAAAGCAAAACTTTTGATATAATTTGATGTAAAACCAATCTTTACCAAACTCAATATTCCTATTTTAATGAAAGAAGTTGCGTTTTCATCAATAGCAACTTTTTCAGAATCGACAATCGTTTCTTGATGCGAATGATTGATTAATCGTTCTTTTAAAATAGTGGCTAAATCATGTGAAATAGCACTAATAGAAGCTTCTTTTTTATCGCTTCCGGCAGTATCAATTTCTAATTTATGAACTCCTACTAATCGCTGAATTAAACTTTGATTGATATTAACTTGCTGAATTTTATGTAACTGAATGGTGATTCTAGTTTTATTGAAAACACCTTTATGAATGACAAATTCGTTATTTTCTTCATCAATATGAAACGTAAAAAACAAATATTGTAAGTATGAAATCACACCAATTATTATCACAACTCCTACTATGCTTCCAAAAAAAATGAATTTATTTAAGGAATCAAATTTTACTAACCAAATCAAAAGCATAGGCCACAAAGCGCGAACCGTCTTCTGCAAGGAATTGGCAAACATGACCAAAATCCCGGGAAGCGATTGACGTTGAGGTTGCGAGAAATCGGTTGATTTATTCATTTTCTGCAGTTAAGAATGATTCGTTTGAAAATGGTTCAATAACTTCTTCCTTCTTAGGTGGATTGATTTTTTGGGAAACCAAATTTTTAATAATTTGGGCATCAGCCAAAAGCAAACCTGGAATTTCTAAATCCGAACTACTTCCGCCAGCGGTGAATAATTCGATGGAAGCCAAGCCTAATTTTCGAGAGATAAACCCTTGATGCAAAGCTACATGCTGTACTCTATTAAAAGGTATAATTGTAGTCGTTTCCGAAATTAATCCCGATTTATAAATAGCGTCGTGTTCTCTAAAAGCATAACCTTTCTTATGAAAACTAAACTTTGAAAACATAATTAATCCCGCTAAAAACGATACCAGTCCGACTAAAATTGCTATCCAAATCGTATTAGAAAAGGCGTCTTGTTTAAAATAAAACAAAGCTGAAAAACCGCCAATGACCAAAATTAAAAGCAATAAAAAATTAAAAAGCAAAACCGTAATATACTTCGGATTCAAACCTTTTAATTGAACTTCTTCAAATTTTGGAAGTTGGGCAATATCGATGGGATTATTGGTGAAATTCATGTATTTAAATAATATTCGTCTAAATTATTAACAACTATAAACTTATTTAATTCTTTTAATTCATTTTCTTTGAAATCTTCAACTGGAAAATTAAAAACCTTATCTGATTTCATAAGAGCAATAGCTAAATCATTATTATTAATTGCTATATATTTTATATCCGATTTAGAATAATCTTCAAAGTAATTATTTTCAATAATTGTTAAAAAATTTTGTTTCACTATCAAATGGTAGTTTAATTGCTTAAGGTTTATAAAACTTAAAAAAAATATATTGTAAAAACTAAAATCTGGTAATTCTTCATATTTTACTAAAACGAAAGTGTAAGCTAAAATTGTGAAAATAAAAAGTATCATTAAAAAAAAATCAAACCCAGAAAATTTGTATTTATGTCTTCCAATTATTGTCCAATCATTTTTATAATGTTTCCATTTCAAATACAAGTAAAAAAATAATTGAATCAACAAGAATGAAATACAAAAAAACGATCCAACATTATTTAATTCCCACGAATTCTTAATCCATAAAAAAATAGAATAAAGAACTGTCAGAAAAACAGTAAATAGTATAGAATAAAACGATTTTAATTTCAGCATTAAAATTTGATTAATTAAGGCAAATATTTCTTCTCAAAATTCGGTTTACGTTTTTCTAAGAACGCATCTCTTCCTTCTTTTGCTTCGTCTGTCATGTATGCTAAACGAGTGGCTTCTCCTGCAAAAACTTGTTGACCTACCATACCATCATCCGTTAAGTTCATCGCGAATTTTAGCATTTTAATTGATGTTGGTGATTTTGCTAGAATTTCTTGTGCCCATTCGTAAGCAGTATCTTCTAATTCGGCATGCGGAATTACAGCATTTACCATTCCCATTTCAAAAGCATCTTGTGCTGAGTAATTTCTACCTAAGAAGAAAATCTCTCTAGCTTTCTTTTGTCCCACCATTTTTGCTAAATAAGCCGAACCGTAACCACCATCAAAACTGGTTACATCTGCATCGGTTTGTTTAAAAATAGCATGTTCTTTACTGGCTAACGTTAAATCACAAACTACGTGAAGCGAATGTCCGCCACCAACAGCCCAACCCGGAACTACACAAATCACAGCTTTCGGCATGAAACGAATCATACGTTGTACTTCTAAAATATTCAATCTGTGGTAACCGTCATCACCAACATAACCTTGGTGTCCGCGTGCTTTTTGGTCGCCACCACTGCAAAAACTCCAAATTCCGTCTTTAGAACTTGGTCCTTCAGCAGAAAGCAATACTACTCCTATCGATGTATCTTCTTGAGCATCGTAAAATGCTTCTATTAATTCTTTGGTTGTTTTCGGACGAAATGCGTTTCTAACATCAGGTCGGTTGAAAGCAATTCGAGCAACGCCATCGCATTTTTTATACGTTATATCTTCAAATTCTCTTACGGTTTTCCAATTGATATTGCTCATTTTTCAAATATTTAAAATAGATATTGTAATTTTTGTTAAATGTAAATTTCCGTAAAAATAATTCATTTTTTGCATTATATTGCAAGTTCAAAACAATAAGATTTATGAAAAACCTATATATCGGATTGCTGTTTGCATCTGGACTATTTTCGGCTTCGGCTCAAAACTATGAATTTCAGAAAGTTAATGATGTAGAATGTTTGCCGGTCATCTCTCAAGATATTACGGGAACGTGTTGGAGTTTCTCAACTTCTTCGTTTTTAGAATCGGAAATTATTCGTTTAACAGGTAAAAAAATCGACCTTTCTGAAATGTATCAAGCGAGAACTACCTATCCATTAAAAGCCGAAAACTATGTTTTACGACAAGGAAAAGCAAATTTTAGTGAAGGTGCTTTGGCTCACGATGTAATTAATAGTGTAACAAAATATGGATTAGTTCCGAATAGCATTTATGATGGACTAAATGATGACGCCAACAAACATAATCATGCTGAAATGGTAGCGGTTTTAGAAGCAATGTTAAAAACGTATGTATCGAATCCAGGAGGAAAATTATCTAAAAATTGGAAACAATCGGTTAATGCGGTTTTGGATATTTATTTGGGAAGTATTCCAACCAAATTTGAATATGAAGGCAAAAATTACACACCAAAATCATTTGCTGAATTTGCTAAAATTAAGCCTGAAAATTATGTAACTCTAACATCGTTTACACATGAAGCGAATTACAAACCTTTTATTTTGAACATTCCTGATAATTTTTCAAACGGAAGTATGTATAATTTGCCATTAGACGAATTCATTGCCAACATTGACAATGCATTAGCAAACGGTTATTCACTTTCATTAGATTGTGATGTTTCGGAAGCTACATTTTCAGGTAAATATGGAGTGGCTTTTGTTCCAGAAAAAGAGGAAGATACTAAAACCGGTTTAGCAGAAATTATCACAGAAAAAAATATCATACCTGAATATCGCCAACAAGAATTTGAAAATCTTGCTACAACCGACGACCATTTAATGCACATTGTTGGTACAGTTAAAGATCAAAAAGGAAATGTATATTACAAAGTAAAAAACTCTTGGGGAAGCGATGAAAAGAAAGTCGCAAACGGTGGTTATGTTTACATGAGTGTGGCGTATATGAAATTAAAAGCGATTTCTGTTATGGTTCACAAAGATGGAATTTCAAAGGAAACTAAGAAGAAATTAGGCATTTAATGTTAAAGAAACTTTACGTATTACTTTTATTGTTTTTCTCCATATTATCTAATGCTAATATGGCAAATCCTTATTTTGACGGTAGCAAACATTCTACGCTATTATCTTCTAAAAAAATTACAGTAAAAAAGGAAAACATCAAAATTGTTATAAATGATGGAGTTGCTTCGTTGCATATTACTTATTTTATAGAATCGGATAAGGCTGGAAAACTGCCATTGCTTTTTTTGGCAAAAGATTTAAAAAAAGAGGCAACAGTGAAGATGAATGGTGTTACAATTGAAAAACAATATTATTCCTATGATTCTCCTTTTTTTAAAGAATATGGTATTTCTACCGTTTTAAATGATAGCGAATATAATTTGCATATTCGATTTGATGAACATACTGAATTTTCAGAAAACATAATGGATGTTTTTTTATTTGAAGCTAATATAAAAAAAGGAACAAATATTATTGAAGTAACTTACAAAGCCGATTTAGGTTTTAATACTTATGGTTATACACAAGATTATGATTTTGAGTATTTGTTATATCCTTCTAAATATTGGAAAGAATTTGGAACAATTACTATTGATGTTACAGCTCCTAAAGATTACAATTTAACCAATCTGTCTCATAAACTAACTAGTAGTAATCAAAATAATTATCATTTTCAGATTAACCAAAATTTTAAAGATTTTAAATTTAAAATGGTACCTAAAATTTCTAGTTTATCAAGATTTTTAATAGCAATTGGCCCTTTAAAATTTGCTTTAATTATTGCAACTTTACTGTATGGTTTGTTTATTTATCTGACTATTAGAATTAGAAAAAAACAGCTTTCAAAACTTAAAATCGTACTTTGGAAATTAGTATATTCCGTTATTTTAACTTTTGTTTTTTATTTTGCTTATTATGCGTTTTATGATTTAGTTCGAGCTACAATAGGTGAAAATGGACTTTGTAATTTTTATGATTTATTTCTTCTAACCTTACCATTTTTTGCACTAGGATTCATAATAATTTTATTCATTACTGATGCTCTAATTGTAAAAAGAATGAATAAAAATGGAGTATAAATCAGAAAAAACCATATTTATTTATTTTGTTTTCGGAATTCTAATAAGTGTTTTCGGAATTATGATTTTTGCTTATACTACCGAAAAAGATCCAATAGGAGTGCTTTTTGGAATGGGAATCATTGGTATCGTAACTGGTTTTTTATTGCATAGTTTTTTCAATACAAATTATACCATTTATAAAACTGAATTAAAATACCAATGTGGTGTTATAAAAGGTGAAATTCCTATTCAAAAAATTCGGAAAATTGAATACAATAATTCTATATTTGTGGCGATCACTTTAAAATTAGGTTGGAGTCATAAAGGATTAATTATTCATTATAATCAATTTGATGATATATTTATTTCTCCTAAAAACAGAGACCAATTTACATTAGAACTGACACAACTAAACCCAAATATTACGATTAAGAAATAACCCCTATGATTTATAAATTACTCACCATAAGCCTATTATTTTTAGTTACAAGTTGCCAAGATAAGCCTGACAAAGCAAAAGAGTCTACTGTTAAAGATATCGATGGAAATGTGTCTGAATTTGCTGTTAATTTTTCGCCGCTTACCACTATTTATAAAAACAAAATGGGCAATGAAGTGGAAGCTTTTTATGATAAAAAATTCAATTCTAAAGACTTCAGTGGTTCGTTTTTGGTAGCAAAAAATGGTGAAATTCTTTATGAAAATTATAGCGGATATGCCTACAAAGAAAAAGGCGATTCCATCAAGCAAAATACACCCTTGCACATAGCATCAGTTAGTAAAGTAATAACTGCTGTAACTATTTTAAAATTAGTTGATGCAAAAAAACTAAAATTAGATGATTTAGTAAATTCTATTTTACCTGAATTTCCGCACGAAAAAACAACCGTAAGAATGTTGTTAAATCACAGAAGTGGGTTACGAAATTACGCTTATTTTACTGATGATAAAGGTGTTTGGGATAAAAAGAAAACACTAACCAATCAAGATATTTTAACCCTTTTAGCCACTAAAAATATTGGCTTAGAATCAACGCCTGGAACTCGTTTTGGATATTGTAATACCAATTATGCTTTATTGGCTTTAATTATCGAGAAAGTATCGAAAAAGACTTATCCACAAGTGCTTCAAGAATTAATTTTTGATCCATTAGGAATGAAAAATACCTTTGTTTTTGATGATTTAACAAAGCAAGATAGCGTAAGTCAGTCGTATAAAAACAATTATTTACGATTGGCTTTTGAATATTTAGACCAAGTGTATGGCGATAAAAATATCTACTCAACGCCTCGCGATTTATTACAATTTGATTTGGCTTTGTATTCTGATAAATTTTTAAGCGCAGCAATGAAAGCCGAAATGTTCAAAGGCTATAGCTACGAACGCAAAGGAACCCGAAATTATGGTTTAGGAATTCGTATGTTAGAATTTGAAACAGGTCAACAGTATTTCTTTCACAACGGTTGGTGGCATGGAAATACTTCATCTTACGTAACTCTGGTAAAAGATTCGGTTACGATAATTGCGATTTCTAATAAATTCACAAGAAAGCCTTATCAGACCAAGAGATTGGCTCCAAGATTTGGCGATTACCCATTTAAATTTAATGACGAAGAAGGCGAATAATTAACCTATTTTCACTGAAGTCATCGTTAACGAACCACCAACTACTTTATCGTTAAAGAATTCCACTTTATCATTATCGGTTTGTAATGCTAAAATGTACAGCAATGGATAATAATGATCAGGTGAAGGAATAGCTAAAGTTGCGGATTTATGTAATTTTTCATATTGAGTTAATTCTTTATGAAAACCATTTGAAATTTTATTTTTAAAGACATCATTCATTTCTAAAGCCCAATCAAATCCGAATTCTGGTTCGTTTAGTTTGTCCCAAGCTACCATTCGTAAATTGTGAACCATATTACCGCTTCCGATAATTAAAACGCCATTTTTACGAAGAGAAAGCAATTGTTTCGCTAATTCATAATGATAAGCTGCTGGTTTGTAATAATCTATACTCAATTGCAAAACCGGAATATCAGCATCAGGATACATATGTTTTACTACCGACCAAGTGCCGTGATCTAATCCCCAATCATGGTCGAGTTCCACCGCTGGATTCGTAATTAATTTTTGAATTTCACTTGCCAATTCAGGACTTCCAGGCGCTGGATATTGCACATCAAATAACGCTTGTGGAAAACCTCCAAAATCATGAATTGTTTTCGGATTTGGCATAGCCGTAACTAAAGTTCCTTTTGTTAACCAATGTGCTGAAATTACCACAACTGCTTTGGGCGTTGGAATTTCCTTACCCATTTGTTGCCAACGCTTTGAAAACTCATTATCTTCAATGGCATTCATAGGCGAACCATGTCCGATGAATAAAACGGGCATTTTCTCCTCTTCTTCTCCTAATCCTTTTGTCCAATCATAGAACGGTTGTATACTTGCCATAGCGATTCCTCCTGAAAGTAGTGTTATGAAATTCTTGCGATTCATAAATTAATATTTGTATATACAAATGTAATAATAAAAAGAATGCAAGACACATATTTAGGAAAAAATTAGGAAAGTAATTCTATTTTGAAATATCTCAAAATGAAGAAAATAGAAATTAAATTAAATACAAGAGCTAACCAATAATACTTATTATAATCGTCCGTATTTGAAGCGATTTCATATAAATTTAAAAGAGGTAAAATTACAACAGCTATCCAAATCGGAATCCAAATAATTTCGGTTTCAAAACCAATAAAGTGAACAGTTTCAAAATTTTGAAAAATAGCAACAAACGTTAGCAATAAAACTAAAACGCTAAGAAAAAGATATATTTTATTCCTTGTTGTCATTTTAAACCAAATAAATTCCGTCTTCTTTAATTTCGATTAATTGTTGTTTGTATAAATTTCCAACGGCTTTTTTGAAATTCTTTTTACTCATTTTCAAAACCGTTTTAATGTCTTCTGGATGTGAATTATCTGTTAATCTTAAGAAACCACGATTTGCTTTTAATTCGTCTAAAATAATTTGTGATGAAGGTTCAATTGCTTCTACTCCCACTTTGCGAAGTAAGACATCAATTTTTCCGTCAGGACGAATATTTTTGATGTAACCAATGGTTTTCATTCCTGGTTTTACATCCGTGTATACTTCATTTTTATAAGCTAAACCTTTGTATTTCTGATTGATAATTACATTGATTCCACCATCTGTAATATGAGAAATTAATATATTTACTTCTTCATTTGGTTCCAAATCAACATTTTCATTCGTCAAATATTTATTGGTTCTACTTGAAGCTACCAAACGATTCGTTTTATCATCCATATGCATGTAAACCAAATAACGCTTTCCAACTTCCATAGGTCGTGCTTGCTCTTTAAACGGAACAAATAAATCTTTTTCTAAACCCCAATCTAAAAAAGCACCAAACTGATTCATGTAATTCACTTTCAAATGTGCAAATTCATTCAGTTTGATATAAGGTTTAAGCGTAGTTGCAACAGGACGTTCTTCATGATCAAGATATATAAATACAGTTAAATCATCTCCAATAGAAAATTCTTTCGGCACATATTTATTTGGCAATAAAACATCATCTTCTTGTGTTTCTTCACTTCCTAAAAACAAACCAACTTTAGTATCTCTTAATATTTTTAACGTATTGAACTCTCCTATATGTAACATAATAAAATAAATAAAGTGCAAAGGTAAGCATTTTAAAAATTAGAATTTAGAAATCGGAAATCCAGAAAATGAAAAAACCACAAATCAACTACTGACTTGTGGTTTTTTGTTATATTTTCTAAAACTTAGATTCCGATTTCTAATTGAAAACGAACATACCAATTTTGCTTATTACTTCCATCTAAATAATCTAAATCAGATAAAGTAATTTCACCTTGTAATTTGAAAGCATGCTCCCATAAATATTTTGTAACACCTAATGAATATTGCTTAGAATCTGGCGTTAGTGATTTAATATCATCGTGCATATTTTGTGTAGAAAAACGACCAATAATCTCATAATTGGTTGGGAAAACATAACTCAATTGATAATCCATTCCGCTTCCCACAGGAACATAATTAAACTCGGTAATATCATCTGGATTAAAAGCAATTGGATCTTTTGCAGAACGCGACATGTAAGACGACATAAGAGCCCATCCATTATATTTTAACATAGCATCTAATAAAACAGATTTCATTGTTTTTTGTTCGAACAAGTCTCCACCAAGTTGCCCTTGCGTTCTTCTAGCTAAATTATTTTGATGAAAAGCACCAGATAATAACAATTTTGGAGTTTTTTCTCTTGCGACATCACCTTCAAAATTAGTTCCATCATTTTTAAATGAACCAAAAGGCATCAACTCTAATTTTCCAGTTAAAGCAACTCCATCATCCGCTGATTTTGTCCAGTTTCTTCCTTCTCCAGTAGAAACAGCCGTTTTTACATTGTAAGAAAATTTATCTTTGTTTTCGTTCAAATAATACGCTTGAAAACCAAAATCTCTATCAATTGTAAAACGAGCATTATTAATACTTCTATCGGTCAATTGTAAAGCTCCTGATGAATTTACACGTTGACGGTTTCCTGGTAATTTGGTTTGACCAAAAAGAAAACTCCAATGTTTATTTGGACGATAAAAAACAGCAGCATCACGAATAATATTGATGTTTTCACCATCTTGAATTTCGCCTACATCACCTGGTGCAAATGATAATTGAATTACATATAAAAAGTGAGGATTACCAACATATCCATCAAAACGCAAACGTAAACGTCTAATTTCTCCAGAGTAAGCGGGATCTTCGCCTTCATTTTCAAAATAAGTTACACGATTTTGCATTCTAAAACGAATATTTAATTGAAATAAACTATCTGGTGAAGTTATTCCTAATCCTTTTCCATAGCTATAATATGGAAGTGCTGCCAACTTTAAATCGTTGTCTTTTGTGGTTACTTTTACATCTTGAGCAACAGCAACAGTGCTGATTACAAGTAATAAAAGGGTTACTAATTTTTTCATTTGTTATGTTGTTGTATATTTTGCGCAAACTTAACATTAAAACAAGGTTAAGTATGTTAAGTAAATATTACCTTTGCAAAAAATTAACGTTATGTCAAATATATACATTGGATATCATTTTACAATAGAACCTATTGAATTAGGTAGCGAAATTTTAATTGCTGAATTAGGAGAAAAAGCTTTTGAAAGTTTTATTGAAACTGAAACCGGAATTTCTGCCTACGTGCAAAAAGATTTATGGAGCGAAACTATTTTAGAAGATATTCAAATCTTAGATAATCCAGAATTTAAAATCAATTATACTTTTGAAGAAATTGAGCAAGTGAATTGGAATGAAGAATGGGAAAAAAACTTCGAAGCGATTGAAGTAGACGGAAAATGTCATGTGAGAGCGCCATTTCACGAAAAAACTAATGCCGAATACGATATTGTAATTGAACCAAAAATGAGTTTTGGAACAGGTCATCATGAAACGACTCACATGATGATTCAACATATTTTGGAAACCGATTTTACCAATAAAAAAACCTTAGACATGGGTTGCGGAACAGCCATTTTAGCCATTTTAGCTGAAATGAAAGGTGCTCAACCAATCGATGCTATTGATATTGATAATTGGTGTTATTTGAACTCCATTGAAAATGCAGAACGTAATAATTGCAAACATATTTCGGTTTACGAAGGTGATGCGTCTTTATTAGTTGGTAAAAAATACGACATTATTATTGCAAACATTAATCGTAACATTCTTTTAAACGATATGCAACAATATGTAGATTGTTTAAAAGAAAACGGAATTTTATTTTTAAGCGGTTTTTACACGGAAGATATTCCTGTAATTTCTGAAAGTTGTACATCTAAAGGATTAACCTATGTAAAACAATTTGAAAGAAACAATTGGGTTGCTTTGAAGTTTGTAAAATAGTAGGAGTTTTGAATTTCAATTTTTTTAGTATTTTTGTAAGGAACTTTCAAACGTAAAGAAAATGAGCACGATAGAAAAAGTACAAGAAGAAGTTTTAGTAGCAGAAGCTGTTGGTGTTAATAACGAAATTGTATTACACAACGATGATGTAAATACATTTGACCACGTTATTGACACATTAATGAGAGTTTGCAAACACGATGAATTACAAGCCGAACAATGTGCTTTATTAGTACATTATAAAGGCAAATGCACAGTTAAAACCGGTCCAATTGATCAATTGAAACCACAATGCTCCGCATTATTAGATGCTGGATTAAGTGCAGAAATCATATAAATAAAAAATCCCGCTAATTGCGGGATTTTTTATTTATATGAAAGTTAAAGGATTAACCTAAAACTTCTTTTACTTTTTTACCAATTTCAGCTGGAGAATCTACCACGTGAATTCCGTTTTCTCTCATGATACGTTTTTTAGCTTCTGCTGTATCATCAGCTCCACCAACGATTGCACCAGCGTGACCCATTGTTCTTCCTTTTGGAGCAGTTTCACCTGCGATGAATCCAACAACTGGTTTGCGGTTTCCGTCTGCTTTTACCCATTTAGCAGCATCAGCTTCTAATTGACCACCGATTTCACCAATCATGATGATGATTTCAGTCTCTGGGTCGTTCATTAATAATTCTACTGCTTCTTTAGTCGTTGTTCCAATGATTGGGTCACCACCAATTCCGATAGCTGTAGTAATTCCTAATCCTTGTTTTACAACTTGGTCAGCAGCTTCGTAAGTTAAAGTACCTGATTTAGATACGATACCAACTGTTCCCTTTTTGAAAACGAAACCTGGCATGATACCCACTTTAGCTTCTCCTGGAGTAATTACACCTGGACAGTTAGGACCAACTAAACGGCAATCTTTTCCTTTAATATAGTCATACGCTTTAATCATATCTGCCACCGGAATACCTTCAGTAATACAAATGATTACTTTGATACCAGCTTCAGCAGCTTCCATAATTGCATCAGCAGCAAATGCTGGCGGAACGAAAATAATTGAAGTATCAGCACCCGCTTTTTCAACAGCATCTTTAACTGTATTAAAAACTGGTCTGTCTAAATGTGTTGAACCACCTTTTCCGGGAGTTACACCACCTACAACATTAGTTCCGTACTCAATCATTTGAGAAGCGTGGAAAGTTCCTTCGCTACCTGTAAATCCTTGTACAATTATTTTTGAATTTTTATTTACTAAAACGCTCATGATATATGAATTAAATTGTGTTTAAATTTGTGATGCAAAAGTAAGTTTTTTACCAAATAATCACATATTTTTTATAGTATTTTTTTAACTAGGTTTGCTAATTTGGTATCCTTTTTTGATTTTATCTTCTTCGAATTCCCAAATAGCCACCACTTTTGCTATTAAAAAGAATTCTTTTGGGTTTTCTATTGTTGTTACCTTGTGATTGTATTTTACTACAATTTGATTTTCTTGTTCAATGAAATGCGAAATTTCCATGAAAGAATCAATGTAATTTTGTTTCAATTCGTTAGCCAAATTGATGATGGCACTTTTTTGAAGTAATAATTTTCCTTCTGAACTGTCCCATTCTAAAATAAAATCGTCGTGCAAAAGTGTATCAAGAAATGATGCATTTCTTATTCCGTCTTCTTTATACAAAAACTCAATGCGTTCTTTATTTGTCATTTTGTTTTAATTTTTCAATAATTTCTGGAATGCGTTTCACATTAGCCAATTGTTTCAACTTTTCTCTTGATTCTTCAATTGGAGTACCAAAATAGGTTTTTCCTCCTTCAATAGATTTAGTAACACCAGTTTGTCCCATTACTACTGCTTTTGTTCCTATAGTAATACCACTTGTTGTACCAACTTGTCCCCAAAGTGTTACTTCGTCTTCAATAACCACACAACCTGCAATTCCAGTTTGTGAAGCAATTAAACATTTTTTTCCAATAACAGTATCGTGACCCACATGTACTTGATTATCAATTTTAGTTCCAGCGCCAATGGTTGTATCGCCGGTAACTCCTTTGTCAATCGTACATAAAGCACCAATGCCAACATTATCTTCAATTACTACTCGCCCACCTGACAACAATTGATCAAAACCTTCTGGACGTTTTTTATAATAAAAAGCATCAGCTCCTAAAATAGTTCCAGCATGAATCATTACATTATCACCAATTACGGTGTTATCATAAATCGTTACATTGGCATGAATTAAGCAATTTTTACCAATTTGAACGTTATGTCCAATGAAGCAATTCGGTTGAATAATCGTCCCTTCTCCGATTTTAGCTGAATCTGAAATAGCTGCATTTGAAGCTTGAAATGGTCTGAAATGTTTGGTAAGTTTATTGAAATCTCTAAAAGGATCATCTGAAATCAATAACGCTTTTCCTTCTGGACATTCCACTTCTTTGTTGATTAAAACAATAGTGGCTGCCGATTGAAGTGCTTTGTCATAATATTTAGGATGATCTACAAATACGATATCTCCAGGTTCTACTACATGAATTTCATTCATACCGTGAACTGGAAAATCAGCATCACCCACAAAATTACAATTGATAATTTGGGCAATTTCTTTTAGAGGATAAACTTTTGGAAATTTCATTTATAAGTGATTAGTGGATAGTAATTAGTGATTAGTAAAATATAAAAGAGTAATTAGTTGCTTGGCTATTTACTAATTACTCTTAACTTTTACTAAAACTATTCTTTTACTCTTTCCATATAGTTTCCAGTTGCTGTATCAATTTTGATTTTATCACCTTCATTGATAAACAACGGAACGTTTACTGTAGCTCCTGTCTCAACAGTTGCTGGTTTTGTAGCATTTGTAGCTGTATTTCCTTTAACTCCTGGTTCAGCATAAGTCACTTCTAAAACGATAGAAGCTGGCATATCTACTGATAAAGGTGCTTCAGTTTCAGCGTTAATTTGAATCATTACGTTTGTTCCTTCTTTTAATAAATCTGGAGCATCTAATACTTTTTTGTCTAACGTAATTTGTTCAAATGATTCGTTATTCATGAAGTGAAATTGATCTCCTTCAGCATATAAATATTGGAATGTATGTGTTTCAACACGTACTTCATCAATTTTGTGTCCAGCAGAAAATGTGTTATCTAATACTTTTCCGTTTGTTAACGATTTTAATTTTGTTCTTACGAAAGCTGGTCCTTTACCTGGTTTTACGTGAAGAAATTCGATGATTTTATAAATATCGTTGTTGTATTTGATGCATAATCCGTTTCTAATATCTGATGTACTTGCCATTTTATTTTTATTTGATGTTTGTTTGTTTTATTATTTTAATTGAAAATTACATTGAACTTGTATATCCTTTCATAATACCACGAGAAGAGTTTCTAATAAAGTCTAAAATTTCATCTCTTTCTGTTGTTGCTTCCATTTCAGCCTCAATGATGCTCAATGCTTGCGTTGTATTGTAATTTTTTTGATATAAAATTCTGTAAATATCTTGAATTTCTCTGATTTTATCTGTTGAAAAACCTCTTCTTCTTAATCCTACTGAGTTGATTCCAACGTAAGATAAAGGCTCTTTTGCTGCTTTTGTAAAAGGAGGAACATCTTTTCTTACCAATGAACCACCAGAAATCATAGCGTGATCTCCAATAGAAATAAACTGATGAACCGCTGCTAAACCACCAATAATTGCAAAATCACCCACCGTTACGTGTCCGGCTAAAGCAACACCATTTACGATAATAGCGTTATCACCAATGTGGCAATCGTGCGCAATGTGTGCTGTTGCCATAATTAAACAGTTTTTTCCAATTTTTGTTTGACCAGAAGCAACTGTACCTCTATTGATAGTAACACATTCTCTAATGGTTGTGTTATCACCAATAACCGCTAACGATTCTTCTCCACCAAATTTTAAATCTTGAGGAACCGCTGAAATTACTGCACCAGGAAAAATATTACAATTTTTACCGATACGAGCGCCTTCCATGATGGTAACGTTTGAACCAATCCAAGTTCCTTCACCAATTTCAACATTGTTATGAATGGTAGTAAAAGGATCAATTACTACGTTTCTTGCTATTTTAGCACCTGGATGCACATAAGCTAATGGTTGATTCATATGATTTTTTTATTTTACTTTAACAATTTGCGCCATTAATTCGGCTTCTGAAACTAATTTACCGTTTGCATATGCATACGCTTGCATGTGACAAATTCCTCTTCTAATTGGAGAAATTAAATCGCATTTAAAGAACAAGGTATCACCTGGTAAAACTTTATTTTTGAACTTAACATTATCAATTTTCATAAAATAAGTCAAGTAATTTTCTGGATCTGGAACAGTACTTAAAATCAATATTCCTCCTGTTTGTGCCATGGCTTCAACTTGTAAAACTCCTGGCATTACTGGAGCTCCTGGAAAATGTCCAACGAAGAAATCTTCATTCATCGTAACATTTTTCAATCCAACTACATGTGTTTCTGAAAGTTCTAAAATCTTATCTACTAACAAGAATGGTGGTCTATGAGGTAATAAATTCATAATACCATGAATATCCATTACTGGTTCTTTGTTAATATCATAACTAGGAACATTGTTACGCTCTTCAATCTTGATTAATTTTGCCATTTTCTTAGCAAACTGAGTGTTTACGTAATGTCCAGGCTTGTTAGCAATAATTTTCCCTTGAATTCTTGTACCAATTAATGATAAATCACCAATAATATCAAGCAATTTATGTCTTGCCGCTTCATTCGGATAATGCAATGTTAGATTGTCTAAAATTCCATTTTCTTTAACCGAAATTGTATCTTTATTGAAAGCTGTCTTTAAGTTTTCCATTGTTTCTGCTGAAATTTCTTTATCAACATACACAATAGCGTTATTTAAATCACCTCCTTTAATCAAACCATTATTCAAAAGTGATTCTAATTCATGTAAAAAACTAAACGTTCTACAATTTGAAATTTCTTTTTTAAATTCTTTAATTCCTTTCATTGTAGCGTTTTGAGTACCTAAAACTTTAGTACCAAAATCAACCATTGCTGTAACACAATATTCATCTGAAGGAATTACCGTAATTTCACTTCCTGTAGCTTCATCTAAAAATGAAATTACATCTTTAACAACAAATACTTTTCGTTCTGCTTCTTGCTCAACAACTCCAACTTTTTCAATGGCTTCAACAAAATATTTTGAAGAACCATCCATAATAGGAAGTTCAGAAGCATTTAATTCTATAATAACGTTATCTAAATCGCAACCCACAAGCGCTGCTAATACGTGCTCTGGTGTTTGAATCATTACTCCTAATTTTTCTAAATTAGTGCCTCGTTGCGTATTTACAACATAATTTGCATCAGCTTCAATAATTGGTTGACCTTCTAAATCTAGACGTACAAATGTAAATCCGTTGTTTACAGGAGCCGGTTTAAAAGTCATTGCAACTTCTTGACCTGTGTGTAAACCTACACCTTTTAATGATATTTCTGCAGCAATTGTTGTTTGCTTCGCCATGATAAAAATGGTTTTTAAATTATTTAATTGTATTTTTTAATTCTTCTAAATCGGAAACAATTTTAGGTAAATTTCTGAAATGCACAAAAGATTTAGCAAAATCTCCGTAATTAAAAGCCGGACTTCCTTGAACCACTTCTCCTGCTTCTAAATTTTTTCCAATACCTGATTGTGCTTGAATTTTAACACCATCACCAATTACTAAATGTCCAGCAAATCCAACTTGTCCACCTATTAAACAGTTTTTACCAATTTTAGTAGTTCCTGCAATTCCAGTTTGTGCTGCAATTACTGTATTTTCTCCAATTTCAACATTGTGCGCCACTTGAATATGGTTATCAAGCTTTACTCCTTTTCTAATGATTGTTGAACCTAAAGTAGCTCTATCAACTGTTGTACAAGCACCAATTTCCACATCATCTTCGATAATTACATTTCCAATTTGTGGCACTTTTACATAAGTTCCGTCTTCTTGAGGCGCAAAACCAAATCCATCTGAACCAATAATGGTTCCCGAATGAATTGTACATCTATTTCCAATAACCGTTTCAGAATAAATTCGAACGCCTGCAAAGAAAACACAGTTATCTCCAATGGTTACGTTATCTCCAATGAAACTATTCGGATAAATTTTTACATTATTTCCAATGATTACGTTCTTCCCAACGTAACAAAAACTTCCTAAATACAAATCAGAGCCATATGTAACACCATCCGAAATTACTGAAGGTTGCTCAATTCCTGATTTCATCAATTTTACTTGATTGTAATATTCTAATAACTTTGAAAACGATTTATAAGCGTCTTCAACCTTAATTAAAGTGGTTGTTATTTCTTGTTCAGGCTCAAAAGTATTGTTAACTATCGTAACAGATGCCTGAGTGGAATAGATATAATTGATATATTTTGGGTTGGCCAAAAACGTCAAAGACCCTTCTGTTCCTTCCTCTATTTTAGACAATTTAAAAACTTCAGCATCTGGATTCCCAACTACTTCACCCTCTAAAATGCCTGCTATTTGCGCTGCTGTAAACTTCATTTAAAAATTTTATTACTATCTAATTAGATAGATTTTGGGGATATAAAAATACGCATTTTCATTTAATACAACGAATTGATTTCACTTCATCTTGGCAAAAATATGAAATTAAATTAAAAAGCTATGCTTCTAAGACCACTTTTGGAAAACATATGAAATATTTTGTCACAGGTTTTGATAAAGCTTTTAAATGTAATTGATCTGATGCTTCTACCACATCTTCAATGGTTTTGTCTTTTTTTAAGATGCGAATAGGCTCACTTGATTTGCTATACGCTTGATTTTTTAACTTGCCTTTGAATACAAAATAATCTGCTTCTTTGTCGGAAATTTTCGCAAGAGAAATATATTTATTTTTTATTGCTAATAAATTCTCTTTGTTTGGTTTATCATCTGTCATTTGAATCTTTAGTAAATCACGATTCAATATCATTCTACATAAAGATTGCAGTACAAAATCATCATGAAATTGCCACGATTTGATTGCTCCCATCACATCATAATCATCCAAATAAGAAAATTTATCTAAAACACTTTTATCAAAATCAGACAAAGAAATTTTGTTTTGCATAAAAAATTGTAACGATTCGCTACATGGCAATTGAATTCCTTTCTGAGTTAATTCTTTAGCACGTTTTAGAATTTTAGTTAAGATTAATTCAGCAACCACACTTGTTTTGTGTAAATAAGCTTGCCAATACATCAATCTTCGAGCCACCAAAAACTTTTCAACCGAATAAATTCCTTTTTCTTCAATAACCAAATAATCATCTTGCACGTTCATCATTTGAATCAAACGCTCGCTGTTGATATTTCCTTCGGCTACACCGCTGTAAAAACTATCGCGTTTTAGATAATCCATTCTATCCATATCCAACTGACTTGAAATCAATTGCAACATGAATTTTCTATGATATTCGCCTTTAAAAACCTGTATTGCTAAAGCTAATTTACCATCAAATTCTTTATTCAATTGCTCCATGAATAACAACGATAATTCTTCATGATGCACTTCGTCTACGATACTATGTTCCATTGCGTGACTGTATGGACCATGTCCAATATCGTGCAATAAAATAGCAATATACAAAGCATTTTCTTCTTCTTCGGAAATAGAAACACCTTTAAACTGCAAGGTTTGAACCGCTTTTTGCATAATATGCATACAACCTAAAGCATGATGAAAACGTGTATGATGCGCACCCGGATAAACCAAATACGACATTCCCATTTGAGAAATTCTTCGCAAACGCTGAAAATAAGGATGCTGAATTAAATCGTAAATTAAAGAATTAGGAATGGTAATAAAACCATAAATTGGATCATTGAATATTTTGAGTTTGTTGGTTTGGCTCACAAGTATAAATTTTGAGTAACAAATGTAGCGATTTTTTACAAAAAGAATTGTTTAAAACTAATGGGAAATTTTATACTAAATTTAATACAATGGTCGTTTAATAAATACTAACTTGCACACAAATTAAGAAGAAATGAGCCAGATAAAAATCCTTTGGGTTGATGATGAAATTGATTTATTAAAACCACATATCCTTTTTTTAGAAAAGAAAAACTATAATGTAACTACCTGTAACAACGGGCAAGATGCTATTGATTTGTTTGATGAAAACAATTTTGATGTGGTATTTTTAGATGAAAACATGCCAGGTTTAAGTGGTTTAGAAACTTTATCTGAATTAAAAGAAAAAAAATCTTCGGTTCCGGTGATTATGATTACCAAAAGTGAAGAAGAATATATTATGGAAGAAGCCATCGGTTCTAAAATTGCCGATTATTTGATAAAACCTGTAAATCCAAATCAGATTTTATTGAGTTTGAAGAAAAATTTAGACCATTCGCGCTTAATTTCTGAGAAAACAACTTTAGATTATCAGAAAGAATTCCGAAAAATTGCTATGGATATGGCAATGGTTCGTACCTACGAAGATTGGGTAGAATTGTACAAAAAACTATTGTTTTGGGAATTAGAGTTGGAAAACATCGAAGACCAAAGCATGGTAGAAATTTTGGAAAGTCAAAAAGCCGAAGCCAATATGCAATTTGGAAAATTCATCGAACGTAATTACGAAGATTGGTTTCAACCAAAAGCAGATAAGCCTGTACTTTCTCATGAAATCTTTGGTGAATTAGTAGCGCCAGAAATCCGTAAAAAAGACAAACCCATTTTATTCGTTGTCATTGATAACTTGCGTTATGACCAATGGAAAGCGTTTGAAAGTGTTGTAAACAATCACTACAAACTGGAAAAAGAAGTGAGCTACTTCTCTATTTTACCAACCGCTACACAATATGCACGTAATGCCATTTTCTCAGGCTTAACTCCTTTAGAAATGGAAAAGAAATTTCCACAATATTGGAAAAACGATCCAGATGAAGGTGGAAAAAATCTGTACGAAGGCGAATTTTTAACCGAGCAATTAAAACGTTTGGGATTAAATATCAAGCAAGAATATTATAAGATTACCAATTTTGCCTCGGGGAAAAAATTAGCTGATAATTTCAAATCGTTAAAAAACAACGATTTAACGACTATTGTTTACAATTTCGTTGATATGTTATCGCACGCTAAAACCGAAATGGATGTAGTGAAAGAACTAGCTTCAAACGATAAAGCGTATCGTTCTTTGACAGCAAGTTGGTTCAAGAATTCTCCGCTTTTAGACATGATTCAACAAGCACAACAACTTGGTTTTAGATTGATAATAACTACTGACCATGGAACAATCAATTGTAAAAATCCGTCGAAAGTTATTGGTGATAAAAACACGAGCTTAAATCTTCGCTACAAAACAGGAAGAAGCTTAACTTATGAAGACAAAGACGTTTATGCTGTGAAAGATCCGAAGAAAATTGGTTTGCCAGCTCTAAACATGAGTAGCTCTTTTATTTTTGCGAAAAACGATTTATTTTTGGCTTACGTTAATAACTACAATCACTATGTGAGTTATTACCGAAATACCTATCAACACGGAGGAATTTCATTAGAAGAAATGGTGATTCCGTTTTTAGTTTTAGAACCGAGATAGTAGTGTTTAGAAAATAAGAGTAATCATATGACGATAATTTTTTCATTAGACGAAATCACAAACGTTGCCAAGCGAATATTAGCCACGCCTTCCTTAAAAAAAGTCATTACCTTTCACGCACAAATGGGCGCTGGAAAAACTACTTTAATTAAAGAATTGGTGAAAGAATTAGGTGTAAAAGATAATTCAAGCAGCCCTACATTTTCTTTAGTGAATGAATACCGCACGTTTGAAGGCGAAATCGTGTATCATTTTGATTTGTATCGATTAAATTCTGAAGAAGAAGGTTACGACATGGGATTAGACGAATATTTTTATTCTGACAATTGGTGTTTTATTGAATGGCCGGAAAAAACACCAAATTTAATTCCAATCGACCACGCCAGTATTTCAATAAAAGTAATGGCTGACGGAAAAAGAGAATTGACCTTGAAGAACTAAAAGATTCTTTTCTATTTTAAAAAATATTCCTAAATTGGTACCACAAAAAACAACGCAACATGTCCATTTATAGTCCATTTTCGAAATCACAATTATTACCACAAGAAGAAAAGCTAGAAGTGGCGCGACATAAAAGTGAGTTGTTTATTGGAATTCCTAAAGAAACTTCTTATCAAGAACGTCGAATTTGCTTAACACCAGATGCGGTTTCATCCTTAGTTTCTCACGGACATCGTGTAATGATTGAAGCAGGTTCTGGAGAATGTTCAAGTTATACCGACAAAGAATACAGCGATGCAGGTGCAGAAATTACGCAAGACACCAAAAAAGTTTTGGGTTGCCCAATGATTTTAAAAGTGGAACCACCTACTCTAGCCGAACTAGAGATGATGAATCCGCAAACCATCGTTATTTCAGCAATTCAATTAAAAACACAGAAAAAAGAATATTTTGAAGCTTTAGCTGCCAAAAGAATTACAGCTTTAGCTTTTGAATTCATAAAAGACGAAGATGGTTCGTATCCAGCAGTAAAATCACTATCAGAAATTGCAGGAACTGCTTCGGTTTTGATAGCATCAGAATTGATGATTGGAGAAAACATTGGAAAAGGATTATTATTCGGAAATATTACAGGAGTTCCACCTACAAAAGTAGTTATCATTGGAGCTGGAACGGTTGCAGAATATGCTGCCAGAACCGCTTTAGGATTAGGCGCAACTGTGAAAGTATTTGATAATTCGATTACTAAATTACGTCGTTTACAAAACACATTAAATCAACGAATATTTACTTCAACTATACAAGAAAAATCGCTTTTAAAAGCCTTACGTCGTTGTGATGTAGCTATTGGTGCTATGAAAGGTAAAAACCGAGCTCCTATTGTAGTTACTGAAACTATGGTGGAACACATGAAAAAAGGAGCTGTTATTGTAGATGTTAGTATTGATACAGGAGGTTGTTTTGAAACTTCAGAAGTCACCACACACGAAAAACCAACCTTTATTAAAAACGGAGTAATTCATTATTGTGTTCCCAATATTCCTTCTCGATATTCTAAAACGGCTTCGATGTCAATTAGTAATATCATTTCTCCTTTCTTATTACATATTGCAGACGATGGCGGAATTGAAACAGCTATTCGTTGCAACAGAGGTTTAAAGCACGGAATTTATTCCTATCACGGAGTTTTAACCAATAAAGCCATTGCCGATTGGTTTAATTTAGAATACCGAGATATCAACTTGATTGTTTTTTAATATTACTTCAAATCACAACAAAATCTGCGTGTTTATGTGTATAATTTATACTAAATTTGCACAAATTATACTATTATGAAGTTTCAGTTTCGTTTAGCCTACTACTTATTTGGATTATTTTTAGGCGCAATATTTGTAATTTGGTTTTTAAAAGCAAAAGCAAATGATAAAGGTGTAGAATTTTGCTACTTACCAAATTGTCGCGTTTTAAAAGATTTAAGAAGTAAATCGTTAGATATTGATACACTTGCAAAAAAATCTTTATCTGAAAAATGGGTTACAATGGAAGACATTAAAGAAAGTTTACGCTATGGCGATGTAGATTTTGATAAAAGCAACGAACCATATAGAAAAGGTAAGATTTATGTAATTGAAGGCAAAACTGCTAATAATGAAGAAATTACCATTACAATGGTAAATTATACGAATCAGAGCACCTCGTTTACACCGAGGGGGTCGGGGGTTCGAACCCCTCATCGCCCACCAATTTAAATCCTACAGAAATGTGGGATTTTTTGTTTTATAACCTTTTTGTTTATTCTCCATAATGAATTACACTATAATGTAACAAACATTCAATCAAGGCGTCTACTTTATCTAAATGATTTTGTTATGCGATTTATCTTAATTTTACTTTTTCTATCAACTTCTCTGTTTTCAATTGCTCAAGATTCAAAATTAGAAGTTTTTAAAAAAGATAGTTTACTCATCTTTAAAAAGAATCCTATAAAAGGATTTCAAAACAATTATATTTTATTTATTCCCAAAGGAACTCCAATTAATAAAAAAATAGTTCTTCTTGTTGAACCTAACAATACTGGTAAAACATCAGATAGTATAAGTGTTCATGAAAAATATGCTATCGATTTGGCTTCCGTAAGTTCGGTTGGAAATAATGTTTCAACAATGCTAAAAATCCCATTACTAGTTCCTATTTTTCCAAGACCTTCATCTCAAGAGTTAATTTACACTCACGCTTTAGATAGAGATGTTATTTTAAATAACTCTCAAGAATTAAAAAGATTAGATTTACAATTAATAGCAATGGTAGATGATGCTAAAAGTGTTTTAAGTTCCATGAATATTGTAGTTGATGACAAGTTTTTTATGAATGGATTTTCTGCTTCGGCTACTTTTACAAATCGTTTTGCCTTTATTCATCCTGAAAAGATAAAGGCTTTAGCTATAGGAGGATTTAATGGTGAATTAATGCTTCCTGAAAAGAAAATCAATCAATTTAAATTTAATTACCCACTTGGTATTCATGATTTTTATCAATTATTCAATAAAAATTTTGATATAAATCAATTCAAATCCATTCCGCAATTTATCTACATGGGAAAATTAGATGATAATGATGCAGTTCAATTTGATGATGCTTATAACGATATAGAGCGCAATCTAATCAATACAAATTTAGGAAGCGATGTACAGAATCGATATTTAAAATGTCAAGAAATCTATAAGAAAAATAATATAAACGCAACATTTATAACTTATGAAAATGTAGGGCATTGGACAACTTCAGAAATGAATTTAGAAGTCATTAAATTCTTTTTTAATCAGATGCAAACTGATTAAAATTTAAAAATTATTAGATTGGTTAGAATTTTAATTTCAAATCTTCATTCCCTATATTTGTACAAATTTAAAATTCATGCAACACATAATAGATCGCTTTATAAGCTACGTAACTATAGATACCGAATCAGATCCAAATTCTGATACTACTCCAAGTACAAAAAAACAATTAGACCTTGCAAATTTGCTAGTCAAAGAATTAAAAGCAATGGGAATGACTGAAGTAACTATTGATAAAAATGGTTACGTTATGGCTACTTTAGAAAGCAATGTAAAACACGAAGTTCCAACTATAGGATTTGTTTCGCATTATGACACTACTCCAGATTTTACAGGTGCTAACGTAAAGCCTCAAATTGTAAAAAATTATGATGGTGGAGATATTGTTTTAAACAAAAAACAAAATATCATTTTATCACCAAGTTACTTTAAAGACTTGTTGCAATACAAAGGACAAACTTTAATTACTACTGACGGAACTACGCTTTTAGGTGCCGATGACAAAGCTGGAATTACCGAAATTATGTCGGCAATGGAATATTTAATCCAACATCCAGAAATCAAACATGGAA
>Ga0209416_1000723_pt1 | contig 30438 bp, 20 predicted proteins | sample RifGroF1_FD_184001 | JGI IMG/M metagenome (GOLD analysis project Ga0209416, IMG submission 184001) | Groundwater microbial communities from Rifle, Colorado, USA - Groundwater F1 (SPAdes) (version 2) | ecosystem: Environmental > Aquatic > Deep subsurface > Groundwater | place: Rifle, Colorado...
AATACCTACCAGTATAGCTGAGAAAATTATAAATACATGGAACTTGATTCTTTCAGCAACAGCACCTGATACTATTGTCGCTGCAGTTCCGGCAAATACCAACTGGAAAAGAAATTTAGCCCAGAAAGGTACCTGTGTCCAGCTTATAGAGTCAAAACCTTCATCAACACCAAAGTTGGCAAAAAACAGGTTAGTCAGACCGGAAAAACCGTTTCCGTTTGAGAACATAAGTCCCCATCCGATAAACCAGAATCCGACAGATGCCAGAGCAAATACAATAAAGTTTTTTGCAAGGATATTTACTGTGTTCTTTGCACGGCAAAGGCCCGATTCAACCATTGCAAATCCAAGATTCATAAAGAATACAAGAAATGCTGCGAGCAGAACCCAAACAGTGTCGAGTCCGATTGATAATGTCTTAATTAACGTTGCGGTATCTGTTGTTTCCTGACTGAATGCAGGTGTGATAGCCGCAATAAGAAGCAGTGCCGGGAGTAGTACCCGTACAATTTTTCTGTCCATTTTAGTACTCCTTTTGTCTGTTTTGTTACGGGAAATCCCGTTTTATTGCCGGTCGTACAGCATCATAGTTTGTACTGCTTATACGTTGAGTAACCTGTAATCAGCATACTACCGGTTCATTTTTGTTATTATATAGCATAAGGCGTGCCAACTTGTTAACAATACAATAATGTGTTGTATCACTGGAAATACATTCTAAAACGATTGATTTACTGATACAAAAATGTACAACTCATTCAAAAACGTTACTAAAATGTAATAACCGTTTGTTATATGGATTACATTGCTCAATGTGCCGGTTTTTCTATTGAAAACAAACTTTTTTTTATTTCGATAACGATAAATACTCAAAATTTAAAGTTGTTCAAGTATAAAACGAAGAAAGCCGATATTTAAATGAAGTATAAAATAATAAATAATGATTGTTGTGCACTGAAAAAGCGGAACTAAAAAAAATGAGGAAAAAATGAATATTTTAATAGCTTATTTTAGCAAATCAGGAAATACAAAATTATTAGCAGAGCAGATAAAAAACACTTTAAATTCTAAAAACCTTTCTTATGATTTTAAAGATGTTAATAATTTAGATTTTAATAATTTAAGTCAATACGATTTATTTATGATTGGTTCTCCGTGTTATTCAAGTGATATCGTGCCGATAATTAAAAAATTATTACTTTACATTTCAAAACTAAACAAAAAAGTATTATTATTTGTTACTCATTCCACAGATATTTCCGGTGAAAAATATAACAAATGGGCTTTAGGATGTGAAAAAACATTTAATCAGATAATTAATAAAAATAATATTCTTGGTTACTATCACTGTATGGGAAAACCCAATTTAATGATACAATATTTTATTAAATTTATTGTTTTTAAAAAGCAAAAACCAGGCTGGTTAGACTTTAAAAAAGACATGATGAATCACCCGAATACTAAAGATTTAGAAGATTTCAAAAGTTATATTGTTAAAATAATAAATAATTTAAATACATGAGGCTCTTGCAAAAGTCAAGATTACTTGATGAAAAAAAGGGTACTTTTTTTATGCTTCCGCCGTTACGCAATATAATTGCGTTATAGGAAGCTTCTTGCAAAAATTCGAGAAAAAAAGAGTATTTTTGCAAGAAGCTCACATAACGTTGTTTTAACAGTTAGTATGACTTTGTAACTGGTATTTACCTTTTACAGTATTTTTATTATAATTGCACTATACTATAAGAAATGCGTTTAGATAAACTTGTTTAAGGATAATAATAAATGAATGAATATTTACAGAATCAAATAAAACAAGACTTTGTTATATTAAAAACATTTCTTTCAGATAATTACAAACTTGCACAATACTTACGAATTGATTTTGCAGATGGTTCTCATATTGAACTAAAAAGAAACTACATTAACCAGATATTTTCAATACTGGATGATGCATTATATAAAATGATAACCCCGGGAAAACTGAATGAAGCGTTAAAAACAGTTGATATACTTTTATTTCTTACCTGCGTTAACATTAGAGCAATTTCTCAAAAACAGGTTATTAAAGTTAAATCAGCAGATACATTTGATATAGAAGAGTTTGATATAAAAACGATAATCAAAGAGTTACCCGTACTATCAAAAGAATTACCTGATGCAAATATGCATATCCGGGTAATAACTAATTTACTGAAAAAATATAGGGATATTACCATTGAAATGGATGAGAAAACAATTTTAGCACCGGAAAAAACAAGAGAATCAATAACAAATACATACAAATCAGAATTAGCAACCGTAATCATCAGTATAAAAAAACACTATTATAATATGGTTATGGCAATTCCTTCATTAAAAGCAAAATTTGAAGCACAGTATATTACAAAAAAACCTGACACAAATGATACAACAGATGTTTTTTTCACTTATGACTTCTCTTTGCTCAAACATTTTTTATTAAAACAACTCGGTGAATACTCAAAGATCCGCAGTTCCCTTACGTTTGTAAAAAAAGAAAGCATGGATGTATTGTCAATTATCAAAGATCTCTATAATCTACAAACGAGCTACATTGAAATAACAAAACATGAAGAAAGTGCCATTTTCAATGTAATGTCAGTCAATAAAATTGGTGTAGAAAAATTTAATCTTTTCTTATTCCGCATAACTGATGAAATAATTAAGTATATTGAACAGAAGTTTGTAAACCCGTATTCGAGGAAATAGTTTTTAAATAATACAGTGAAGTTTTATCAGATTTATTAACGGCCTCAAAAAAAGGACCGCAACAATAGACAACAATTGTTTTGTTACTATCTCTAATTATACAGCCTTGTAATGCAATATTTTTCGGAATACCCCGTTCACCCAATCTCTTAACAATATTAGTTCTCCCCTTCGCCAGCATAATTTCGTCATTTTCATTAATAGTTTCTATTGTTAACGGAAAAAACAGAGAATTAAATACAGGATAATAATCATAGCCGGTATCACACACATCAATATGATACAATTCATTTTTAAACGGTATTGTATCAATTGTGCAGGTAATATCAATTTTATTATTTACTTTATAGAACCATAAAAACTTCCCTTTCGATTCAATATACAATCTGCCCTTTACTAACTTTATTCTATTTTGAGTAACCAAAGCATTTATTAACCCCTGATTGAGCCCTGAGATTTCGCCATAAACATCAAATAATTTTTTTATTACTCTGCTTCTGATAGCCGGATGGAGTGTATTAAATGCAATTCTATCAATTCCGGTAACATTACCCCATTTAAATCTGATTATTTCTTTAAAGGCAACCTCTGCACAACTTTTTATATAATCAGTATCCTCATCAATATGCTTAAAAACAGTCTCAAATGACGATACCATATTACTTGAAACCGTATGCAAGGCGGGAACAATGTCATGTCGTATTATATTTCGTTTATACAGATTAGTTTGATTTGATGAATCTTCAATAAAGCTTATATGATTTGTATGTATATAATTTTCAATTTCTTCTCTGGTGATATCAAGTAGAGGTCTGATAATTTTTCCATTAACAGCCGGTATTGAATTAAGAGTCTCACTTCCTCCACCGCGTAAAATATTAATAAAAAAAGTTTCGATTCGATCATTGAAATTATGTGCTGTGGCAATATATTTATAATTATACTTTTCAACGATTTCTTTAAAAAAATCATATCTTAATTTCCTGGCTGCTGACTCTACTGACTCGCCTTTCTGAGACTCAAGAGAACCGCTTTGTGCAACCTTAACATACAACGGTAAATTATAGTTCGCTATTACATTATTTCTTACAAATGACTCTTCTTCAATTGATTCGTTACCCCGTAAATTATGATTAATATACGCAACACCAAGCTGCATTTCCAACTCATTATTCAATACAGATAAAAAATCAAGCAATACAGAACTATCTTTACCACCCGAGTAAGCGATCAGAATACTGCTTCCTTTTTGTACACCAAATTCAGCCAGCTTATTTCTGAGCTTGATCACCATCTCTTCCATTAATCTCATTCATTGCCATCCCGATATTACCTTGTATAATTAAATTCACTCCATCCAGAACGTTATCAAAAATGCCCGCTGACAAAGCCTCAATTTGCTCTTTAGAAAAATCGCCAAGAACAAAATCAGCCAACATTCCCGGATATGGTGGCGGATCAACACCAATACGCACTCTTGTATAATTTTTTGAACCCAGCTGTTTTTCAATATCTTTTAAACCGTTATGCCCGCCGGGACTTCCGGTCTCCCGTATACGAACTTTACCAAAGGGCAGAGCAACATCATCATAGATTACAACTAAATCAGAAGGTTGAATCTTAAAAAAACTCATTGCCTTTGTTACTGCCTGACCGCTTAAATTCATAAAAGTTTGCGGTTTTACTAAGACCACATCTTCCGAACCGATTTTTCCTTTGCTGAATTTATAATTATCCTTTTTCTTGAAACCATCAAAACTATATTTTACCTTAATATAATCAAGTGCCATAAAACCTGCATTATGTCTGTTTTTAGCATACATATCACCCGGATTTCCAAGACCAACCAACAAATACATACTACCTCATTTTGAACACCTTAAATTTTTCCCTGGGTGAGTATAACATCTTTTATCCATTTGTAAATATTCTTCACAATAAAATTTGCAGTTTCTTCCCGAATCATATTTGTATCGGTAATAGTAAAACTTACACCAATTTCATGAACCTTCGGACTTTTTCTGCTTACAATTGCCATTGGTATTTTTAAGATTGAATTATGAGTAATTAACCGAAGCATTATCTGATCTTTTAGAGAAAAATGCTCAATATCATTTTCCGAGTTTAATATTATCCCGATACCGCTTAAACTGATATCTTTTAAAAAACCGCCAATAACTTTATTACCATTTTCGTAAATCGCCTCTATTTTATAACGGACATTCGGATACAATAATAATCGTATATCAGACCTTCTAATTCTATTTTCACTCGAAAAAAGTGGTTTTAATAAATTCATTATAAGATTTACAGAACCGTCTTTATCATTGAAGTTTTTTTCAAGATATATAAGCCCTTCTATTTGAAATATTTCCTTTATTGTAGAATCAAGTGTCGTTGTATGAATAACCGATCTTTCAGGACAAAAACCGGAAATAAATTCTGCTACTTTCTTTGCTAACTCTATTTCGCCCTGCTTAGTGGTACTTGAGAGTATCTTATCAAGATTGAAGAAAAAAGCAGAACTATCATCTTTCTTTTCTAATAATTTTTCATACTCTTCAACCTTATATTGACATTCGATTACAAAAACATCCCGTTTTAATAAATCAATTCGATCCGCCTCTCCAATTATAGCAGGCATTTGTACCCAGTATAAAGTATATGGGGATAAAGTTATCTCTCCATTTTGATATGTCATTGAACACCTTCTATGTAAGTTGTAATAAATATAACTAAATAACAAAAGAAAGTCAGTTTTTTATACTAAATCAATAGAATTTTTTCTAAGATTTTCCTTACTCGTCTTTAATGCCTCATTGAGCATTCGTAAAATAGTTCCTTTTGTATATTTAGCTTCACTTGTTGCCACATTGGTAAATGATTTATAATTTGCAAAACGCATAATAATAATATTATCCGGTATCGAAGTAATAATATCACATAAAAGTCTGACATATAAAACATCATCAAAACGCAGAAAATCATCAGGATTTTTAATGTAATCATTGTAAATACCGGTATTCTCACTTAAGTCAAGCGGTCGATATTTAACACCATGAATTGTATTATCATGAAATAATTTTTTATTTCCCTCTACAATCATTTCGTACGACTCACCGGGTAAGCCGAGTATCATATGTGCAGCAATTTTAATGTCCGGGGAAATAGTATTAATTATCGTAACCGCCTTACAAAAGTCAGAGTAACTATGCCCTCTATGTATTCTCAATAAAGTTTTATCATACACACTTTGCAAACCTAATTCAATCCAGACTTCTTTGCCCCATTTTTTAGATAATTGATTAATTTCACTGATGATTGCAGTATTAATATAATCCGGTCTTGTCGAAATTATAATACCAACAATGTATTCTTTTGATAAAACGAACTCGTATTCTGCTAAAAGATCTTCGATTGGACCATACGTATTGGTATTCGCCTGAAAATACCCTAAAAAAAGGTTTACACCAAGTCTGTTTTGATAAAATAAACGCCCTTTATCAAGTTGCTGTTCCAAAGAATCAGAAGCATCTAAATAATCAGGTAAAAATGATGTACCATCACAAAATGAACAACCCGGTTTCCCGTTTAACCGGTTTGGACACGATCTTCCCGTATCAACCGGTAAACGCCATACTTTAGTATTATACTTTTGTTTCAAATAACTTGAAAAAGATCTGTAATATTCCTGTTGCTCCATACCATTCCTTAACATACGAGACTATAACGGGAAAGTTATCGTAAAAGTAGTAAATGAATCTATTTTACTCGTCACTGAAATTGTTCCATTGAGTTTATTTTCAATTAATTCTTTAATAATACTCATACCTAACCCGGTTCCGCCTCTACCTTTTTTAGTAGTATAATACAAATCAAACACTTTTGATATTGAATCCTCAGGGATACCGCAACCATTATCAGTGTATATGATAGTTAAAACACTATTATATACAGTAACATTAATTTCGATTGTACCTGATTCTTTTTTTTCAAATCCATGAATAAAAGAATTCATAATTAAATTTATTAATATTTGAGATAAAACACTTGGAAACGTAGTTATAAATAATTGAGGATCAACTTGTACCAGTATCCTGTAATCCTTTTTACTAAGTTCAGGTTTCAAACTTAAAATTACTTCATCAAAATACCCTTTTACATTAATATTTCGTTTAACATCATGAACCTGTTCGGTTACAACCTGCTTAAATGCTTTAACAAGCGATATTGAATGATCTAAATTGCCATTTAAAATTGATATTACTTCATCAAATGTATTTATAAATTGACTAAAATCTGTTTTACGTATTCTGTCATTTTCAAACGCATCTTTTAACTCTGTTCCTTTTTCATTGACAAAACTTAAAGCAGTAAAACACATTCCTAAAGGAGTGCTTAATTCATGAACTAAACTTGCCATCAAATTGACTAATCGCTTCTTATCATTACCGGAACTAGTATTTATCGCATTTTGCAGTTCAAGAGTTCGTATATGAACAATAAACTCCAATTCCTCTTTTTGAAGTGAAAGATTTGAATTTAACCGGTGAAGTTCTTTCTCTATTAATTTTGTGCCTGTCACATCAGACATTATACCTTCATATGACACAATATTTCCTTGTTTATCATAAGAACCATTCCCCTTAACATGAACCCATTTTATACTTCCATCATTATGAACAATTCTAAAATCAATATCAAACCCTTTTTTCTCTATCATTGATTCATACATAAGTCTTTTTACTTTTGCTTTATCATCTTCAAGAATTATATCAGAGAAATGTATAACACCATCTAAAAAATCATTTCTGCTATATCCTGTTAATTTTAAAATATTATCATTAAGTAGAATAAAATTCCAATCCATCACATCATTCGTACGATACACAACTTCGGGAATATTTGAAATAAGCGTTCGATATGACTGCTCACTTTTCCATAATTTCTCCTCTGCAATTTTCAATCGATTGACATCTTTAAATGTACAAACGATGCCTCTATTATTTCCGGACTTATCAATTAATCGTGACGCAGACAACAATACAGACAATTTTTCACCATCTTTTCTTTTGACTGAAAAATCACAATTTTCAAGATGATCACTTAATAAAAATAAATTTAAATCCCGCATTTTGTTATTATCATTTTCAAATAAATCATCAAGACTTTTACCTACCAGTTCATTTGCTGTCCAGCCAAATATATTTACTGTTGATTTATTTGCATATTTTACATGAAAAGTATTATCTATCAATAATACAGAGTCAATAATTGTATCTAATAAATTATACGGGTCATTCCAAAAAGCATTAATTTCACTATTTGTTTTTTTTAAAAAATAAAAAAGCCCCTTAGAATTCATGATCTTAGTATTTACATTATTTCGTAACTTCGAATAAACATATACTAATGAAAGAAAAATCATGATAAAAATTGATATTATAATAAAAACTATTTCCATATAAACTCCCGATGTATCAGGTTATAAGCACTATTTTGAACTAATCAAAATAGTATAATTGATTTTAAAATTAAATAAATGAATAATGAAAAAATAATAAAAATATTTTAGATAATTGTTTCTGATGAAAAATACATTTTTTTAATCGCATTTATTCTAAAAAAGAGTAACAAATACAAGAAAGAAAATAAAAGCCCGAACAAATGTGTTATGTGAGCAATACCCGAAGCAGTTTGCGTTACTTCTAAAATAATTTCAATAACTATAAAAACCGGTACAAGCCACTTGATTTTAATGGGGATTATAAAGAACAAAAGAAGAACAGTGTTAGGATTATAAGCTCCATACGCAAGTAAAACACCAAAAACAGCACCGGAAGCTCCGATTAACCTGACTGGATACCCGGTATATTTAAAGAAGAATGCAGAGGCGCAATTAGCCAAAATACCTACGACACAATAAAACAAAGCGAATCGCAAAGCACCCCATTTATTCTCTATAAACTTACCAAAAACATATAATGCATACATATTAAATAAAAGATGCATAAGACTGCCATGAATAAACATTGCAGTTACTACCTGATAGAAATAACCATCAAAAAAATCAGGAGCTCTATCAATATTAATAGTAAGCGACCCAAAATAGGTTAAAAAATTATATGCATAATGATTACCTGATAAATAGGAAAAAATCCAAGGCAAAAAGAAAATAACATTAATAATGATTATCATGGATAATGCCGAATATTCTTTCTTTTTAATTGAAAATGAAAATTGATTGTCAGATTTAAAATGTTCCATACAGAAAAACTACTCTAAAACAAAATTTATTGCAAGAAATATTATTAATTTTAATAATTATTTGCATTTTAGATAACATTATCGTATTATTTATTTATGGGTACATATCATGAAAAGATTAAGAATATCCGGTAAAATCATCGGGTTATTATCGGGGTTGTTAGTTACGGGTAATTTTATTGGTGCACTTCTTGCAACTCTATTAGGACATTTTTTGTTTGACTTTAAAGAAAATAATGGTAGCAATTATGCTGATAATGAAGTACTTGATGATCAGTTATCTTCTTTTAAAGCAAATATTTTAAGATCAATTTTATCAGTTTCGGTTTATTTTGTCTTGAAAACAAAAAATAGAATACTAGTTTCTGATATAAATACTATTAAAGAATACTTTATTGAACATTTTAGATTTGATATGAATGATATAGTATTAATTGAAAAAAATATTATTAATCTTATGAACCAATCAGAATTAATTGATATTCGCTCAATATCCTCCGTTGTTAATCAGAATTGCTTATATAACGAAAAAATCAATATTATTGAATTATTATTTATCCTGGGTTCACCAAATTTCCAATTTGATGAAACAAAAATAATATCTGCTATTGCAAATTTATTAAATATCAAAAGATTTGACTTATCAAAGGGAGATTTTGTGATACAAGTAAATATTTTACTATACTTGAGCTTGATACGAATGCATCAATTAAAGACATTAAAAAAGCTTATAGAAGATTAGTAGCAATTCATCATCCTGATAAAGCCAAAGAAAACTATGATAAGGAAAAATTTCAAACCATCCTTGAAGCATATAATTATTTAATCAACAACTCTTCAATCGGCAGTTAATCAGCATCGGCAATCTCATTGTTTTTCGGATTATTGAGAGCATTAACAAAATAAATAACCCCCTCTAATTCAACCTCTAAATTAACATAAGAAATAACAAATTCATCCGGTACTCGTAAAAATAATGGAGAGAAATTGAGTGCACCTTTTACGCCGGCTTCAATCATTGTATCAACAATCTGCTGAGCAACCATATCAGGAACAGCAATTATAGCAGTCTTAATTTTTTCTTTAATAATAAACGCTTTCATTTCATCAATATGAAACACAGGAATTTGAGCCTTTGGACTTATCTTAGATTGATCTGTATCAAAAGCAGCAACAATATTTATCCCTTCTTTTTCAAAACCTTTATATTTCATTAAAGCAGACCCGATATTACCATATCCGGCAATTATAACCTTTTCCACTTCTTCTTTACCCAATATACGATTTAATTTTTCCAGTAAATCATCTATCGAATAACCACCTTTTTTATTACCGGACAACTCAAATACGGAAAAATCTTTTCTCACTTGAGAAGGTGTTACACCAATTGCATCCGCTAAATTATCCGAGAAAACCTTTTTAAAACCAAGAGATCGAAGTCTCGTCAACGCTTTTTTATATCGTGAAAGTCTTAATATGCATTTTTTGTTATTTACCACTTTTAAAGTTCCTTAATTCACATAATTAATAAAATATAATATAGAAAACTATATAAGTCAATAATTTTTGTGATATTCTTCACATTAAAACATTTTTTTGTATATTATTAAAATACTTTAGCCACATGCTAAAATACTCTTTTTATCTCAAATTTTTGAATGTGTCTTCCTATCAACGCAATTAAATTGCGTAACGGCGGAAGCAAAAAAAAAAGTCCCTTTTTTTTCATCAAATGGGAACATTTAGTCACCTGAATTTCCGTCTTGATTTTTGCAAGAGCCTAACTACTAAATATCATATGAGGCTTTTGCAAAAATAATGAGTACATTTTTTTTGCTTCCGCCATATGCGATATAATCGCATTATAAGTAGCTTCTTGCAAAAATTCGAAATAAAAAGAGTATTTTTGCAAGAAGCTCATATATAAATAATTATTTTAATATTCATGTTGATTATTTCCGTGATATATTTTAGAATTACTTCAAAAAAAGAATAAGGTTGAAATCAATTGAAAAAAACAATCAAGAATAAAATCATTTTTTCTAATATAATTGTAGTTATTGCTTCACTGATTATAGTTTTATTAATGATAGCAACATTATATATTAAAGATACATTTGCTAGCCGGTTAACAACTATTAAAGATGTTCAAATTAAATGGATGACAATTGAAAGTGACCTTTACTTATCAATGAATACCTGGCTGAACGGGAAACCGTATGAGAATATTAACCGCAATATTTCTGATATTGATATATTATTGCTTACTATATATGAAGATAGTAATGTTTCATTTTTAATCCCCGGAATTTTAAAAAAAGAGATTAAATACATGTATGATTTATGGAATCATTCAAAGAAAGATTTTATCAGTCCAATCATACAGAATATTGAAAATTTTGTTATAAAAAATACATTTCTTCAATTAGAAACCAGTGAAAAGATAGCCTCGATTAAAATTAATGAAGAAAATTATTATAAAAAATTAAATTTAAAATCACTTGTCTATAGAAAATATGAATTAATTGGCGATAAAGATTTAAGCAAATACATCCTTCAGGGTACACGACTGTTTGATCAGGTTGATGTGTTTTACAGCTCTTCAGAAAGCTATACAAAAAAAGTCAATAATGTTTTAACATTATCAGCAAAATACTCAAAGATAGCAGATAATTTTTCAACAATTTTTATCATAATGCTTATTTTTGCAGAACTGTTTGCAGGTATAATTTTATCAATAAACAACGGTAACAGAATCTCAAAACCAATTTTAAATGCTGCCAATAAACTTATCGATTTTGTCGGTGAAAGCCTTGATAGAAGAAAATCTTCACGGTATGATGATGAAATATCAAAATTAAACAGTTATGTTGAGCTTCTTCTTACCTATTATGTAGAATTATCTGATATAGCAAAAAAACTGTCTATTGGAGATACAACTTCACATATTTCTCCGAAATCAGAAAATGATGTTATGGGAAATGCTTTTTTAGGGATTTCAGATTATCTTAAATCATTAACAGACGGGGCAAATGAAATAATAAAAGGTAATTATAATCACACTATTATTGAACGATCAGATAAAGATATATTAGCACGAACATACAATAAATTAAGCACTTCTATTACAGAATTACTTGAAAAAACGAAGGAAATGACACGACTTGAATCAGAGATTCAAGCAGCTGCTAAAATACAAAGCTCTGTTCTGCCTCGTAGAGATGAAAACCTGAAAGGTTATGATATTGCTCATATTTCTATCGCAGCAGCTGAGGTTGGTGGTGATAATTATGATTTTAGAACAACAAGAAACGGTAACTGGATATCTATCGGTGACGTATCAGGTCATGGTCTTGAAGCCGGTATATTAGCATTAATTGCTCAATCAGCATTTAATTATGGTGCATACCTTTTTGAACATGAAGAGCGTGAAAACCCGCAAGTTGATATGTATAACTATGTTAATAAAACGCTTGTTTTATTAAGTACCATTAGAGCAGGTTCATATTCATTTATGACTCAAAATTATTTCTTTGAGAAAGATGGTATTTTTTACTGTGCAGGAGCTCATGAGATTGGTTTATTATATAAAAAAAGTACAAAAACAGTTCTTGAACTTAAAGAACTATCAGGGACAATACCATTTATGGGTATTATTAATGAAGTAAACGCAATTAACTCAAAATTTCAATTTACCATGGAACAGGGTGATGTTCTTCTTCTTTACTCTGATGGTTTAATTGAAGCTAAAAATGAAGATGGGGTTCAATATGATGTGTGTGGAGCAAAGAAGTTGCTTAAAGAAATAGGTGAAAAGGACGTTGATGCGATTAAAGAGCTGATTATCTCTGATCTTACTAACTACTGTGAAAATGGTGATATGAAAAAATATAATGGATGTTTTGCTGATGATGTTACAGTGCTTGTGTTAAAAAAACAGTAAGAAAATATTGAATAATGCAAAAAGAGTCCATAAGGACTCTTTTTTATATAAATAGTACAACTAACATTAATGTATTAATGAGTGAGTACTCACTTTTTCCATGATTGTAATTCTATAATATTACCATCCGGGTCTTTAGCATACACAAACTTTATGTTTCCAATACCATTAATCTCTGTACTCACTGTTTCACCTAATCGTGAACCACCAAAAGCAATAATTTCATCCAATGCCAGATCAACATTATCAACTATAAATGCAATATGTGAAAAACCGGAAGCATTTATCAATTTATTATTACCTGTATACGGTGTTTTATAACTGAATACTTCAATCGTAGGACCATTCTCATCATATCCCGGCATTAATAAATGACAACCCTGGACATGTGCATTTGGTATGCTAGTCGCTTCATCAAACCATTTACCTTTTAAATCTCTATCAGAACCGATTTTTTTACATCCAAAAACCTTTTGATAAAAAACGACCAATCGGTCAACATTTTCAGTAACTATATTAATATGGACAAACCTTGCATTTATACTCATACTCCCCCCCTATTTTTTATAGTATTATAATGTATTTTTCTCAAATAGGAAAATATTATTTTAATTTTCACTATTTTTAAAATCCGGTAATAAATTTAACACTACTGGTATAATAATTAATGTTAACATAGTTGAAACCAAAAGACCGCCACTTACTGAAATACCCAAAGGTTGAATAATATTTGTTCCATCACCGATAGCCAATGCAATTGGCAACATACCCAGCAAAGTTGTTGCCGTTGTTATTAAAATCGGAGTAAATCGTAATTTTGCAACAGTTAATAACGTTTCTAATTTATCATCCATTTTTTTACGATATGAGATGTAAAAATCAAGTAGAATAATAGCATTATTAACGACAATTCCTCCTAATAAAATTGTCCCGAGCATTGAATTAAGTGAAATTGTAGAGTTGAAAATATATAAACTACCGATTACACCAATAAAACCGAGAGGAATTGTAACAAGTATTATTAAAGGAATCTTTAAAGAATTAAACTGTAAACCTAAAACTAAATATATAAGAACAATACTTATGATAATTGCTGTAATTAATGAACTTACTGATTCATTAATTATTTTCTGGGTATCTTCAAATGTGATTGTATATCCGGCAGGCAGTTTTACATCCTTATTAATACTCTCTTGTATCATTTTTTCAAACCCTTTCTTTTTACTATCAGCAACACCTCTTCGCATTTCACCGTATATATTAAACGTTTCCTCACCATTATCATTTCTTATTTCCGCAATACCTTTGTTTATAGTATAGTTAAAAAAATGTTTTAACGGTATTGATTTATCTTTATAAGGAATCTGATAATTTAATATATCAGTAATAGAACTTACCATCCCCTCAGCATAATTCATTGAAATAGTTATTTGTGTGTCATTCTCATTCATACTGATTACTTGCGTTCCATTAAGCAGTATTTTAATAAGTCCCGATAGTTTTGATACGGATAAACCGGGAAATTCCTGAATAACTTCTTTTCGGGGAAGAAGCATAATTTCTTCAGTAGTTCTTGTAGAAGGAACAGATGAAACACTCCGGTAAAGATCCAATTTATTTATACTATCCATCACTTGTTCCATAATCCCTAAAATTACCTTTTTATCACTGCCATTTACTTTCATATGTAACCCGTATGTTCTCGGTAAAGGCAACTTTGAAGGATCCCACGCGGCAATATCAAAAGTCCAGTCATCATTATTCTGTAAAATATCTTTTAGATCATCAATTGCATTATCTAACAATTTTGATGATTTCAAAGTGATTAAAAGATTACCCGTTGAACTATTAAATATATTTGAAAAACGACTTTCAACCCTGTTCCCCAGTTTTGCAAGAACCTGTTTCTCATACGGCATAAATGCATCTAACAAAGCCTCTTTATCAAGCGTTGAATTATTGGTAAATCTGACACTTACTCTATCACTTCTCGGATCAGCTACTATTTCCATTCTGATCTTTGGTGCAACAAAAATTATTAATAATATCAACAAGAAAAATGAAGAAAGCAAAACTGTATATGATCGCAACCTGGACGTTAAAATAGATTTCAGAATCTTTGTATAAAACCCGATCATTCGGGAAACAATCCATTCTGACATTTTTGCAAGCCGGCTTTCTTTTACTTCACATTTTTCTTCATTTCTAAAAAGATAATATGCAACGACCGGTGTTACTATTAAAGCAGTCCCCATTGAACAGGATAGTGCAAATATAACTGTTTTTGCCAAATCACCAAGTATAGCATTGGTAAGCGGGGCTGTAAATGATAATGGTAGAAAAACACAAACACTGGTAATAGTTGATCCAATAATTGACGCTCTAACCTCACCAACAGAAACCAGCACAATATCTTTAATACTTTGCCCATGACGATCTAAGCGATGTCTGTGTATATTTTCCATAATAACAATGGATGAGTCAATTATCATACCGACTGCAAGTGTCATCCCGGATAATGAAATCAGATTAATACTTACATCAAAAATATACATAAGAATAAATGAATACACAATAGATAATGGAATTGATAAGGAAATAATTAAAACATTTTTCCATTCTCCAAGAAAAATTATAATAATAATTATTGCCAGTAAACTTCCAACTAAAGCTGCATTAATTACATTTTTTACAGCACGGTTTATAAAAACTGCAGGATCAATCAAAGGTTGAAATTGCACATGGGATGGTAAATCTTTTTTAAGTTCATCAATTGCAGTAAGAATATCTTTAGACATTGAATTAATATTCCCGTCTTCTTTTGGTGTTGCAAATATCATAATAGAACGTTCACCATTTGCACTATACAAATTCCTCGGAAGTCCGGAATAGATTTTTACATCAGCAAGATCTTTTAAAACAATTTCTTTATTCCCTTTGATACCGACAAGAATATTTTCAACTTCATAAACCCCGTCAATACCGGTTTTTACTCTGAGATTATAAACATTTCTATTTTCCCGGAAAGAACCAATTGACGTATGTTTATAACCGCTTCGTACCGCAGAGGCAACGTCATCAGGGGTATAACCATAGGTTAGTAAATCTGAGGGACGCAGAATAATTTCTGTATTAAGCTCTTCAATATTTACAACAGTAACACTCTCGGCATCATTAATTTGTGCAAGCCTTACTTTTAACACAGGTTCTACAATATCGTACAATTCCTTAGTGGAAATCTCGTTAGAATAAACAGCCAGGGACATAAAACCAGTTGCACCACGCCATGAGCTTACAGAATAGCTGTCTGATTCTGACGGTAATGAGCTCTTAATTGAATCCATCGCCGATATAACTTCACTTCTTGCAGTATCAAAATCAATATTCCAGTCAAATTCGATCTGATACCGTGTCCTTCCTGAATTATAGGTTGACTGAATAGACTCCACACCTTCAATGGCATTTAATTTAGGTTCAAGGGTATCACGAAATTCATCATAAAAATCTTCAGCGGTATAACTTGGATGCGGAATATTTACCATTACTGTTGACTTACGCATATTCGGATACATTTTAATGGGCATTTTTCCGAGAAAATATATTCCGGCAACAAAAAGCGGGACAATTATTAAAAGAATAACTCTTCTACGATTTAATAAAAACTGTAACATATTACATTCCCCTGCCCGGACCGCTCATCATCCCGCCGGGGGGCGGATTATTGTTATTAAATCCTGATTGTTTTGTATTTTCAGCTTCTTCGGTAACAGTAACCTCATCACCGTCAAAAATTGCTTTATTATATTTTACGATTACCCTATCTCCCGGTTTTAAACCTGATTGTATACTTAATCGTTTACCATATCGCGTTCCGACTTTTACTTCACGAAAAACTACTTTATTATCAACAGCAATAGTCACAATAGTTTTTCCATATTTATTAGCAACCCACTCAACCGGAACAAGAACACCTTCAAAATAATCAACCCGAATTTCAAGTTGAACAAAAGCTCCTGAAAAAAGTTTTCTATCCGGCTTAAACTCAACAGAAGCTCTGAAAAGTCCTGTATTACCTTCCGGTATAATTGCAACCGAAGTAATATTTCCAAATAAAGATGTGCCAATAATATATGCAAAATCCCCTTTTTTAATGCGGACAATATCTTTATCGCTTAATAATAAATCAGTTTTATAGGATGATATATCGGCAATTACAATCAATTCCAACCGTTCTGTAACTTCCTGATTAGCAACAACATTAATCTTGCCGACAACTCCCGTTACCTGGGATATAACTACGGAAGGTAAAAAATCAGTTGATGAACTTCTTCGTACTACTGAAATCAGGTTCGTTCCCGGTCTGACCATATCACCTTCTTTAACATACACTTTACTCACAACACCGGTAACCGGTGAAGAATATGAAATAAGAGCAGCCGGTTGTAACCGTGCCCCGTAAAATAAAGTTTCGTATGCTTTTGATGCTTTAATTTTTCTCACAGTAACTGTTTTATCCTGAGAAAACACGAAAAATGAAACCATCAAACAACACATTATCATACATTTTTTCATATTTATTTGTTCTCCTTCGTAAAAGCTGATTGTAAATCAGATAAATAATAATATTCTAAATCAAGAATCTTACTGACAAAAGCCAAGCGGCTTTGAAGCTGTTTTAATTGTGCAATCTGATAATCCTGTTCAACAGTACTCAAGTCGGTAAATTCTTTAGTTCCTTCATTATACGCTTTTTCAGTTAATTCAAAAACTTTTTTAGCAATACCGACATTTAACATACCATTGGTATATGCAGTTAAAATATACTGCAAATCCCGAACCGTAGTTTTGAACTCAGTTTCAACCCGTTTTTTTTCTTTTTCAACAGCAATATCAGTCTTCTTTTTAGCATTAGCAGATTTCATTAGAGCAACCTGATCTTCAGAAAATGGAAAAACACCTGACAATGGTATAGAAACACTCATTCGTAATGAACCGGAAGAGTCAAAATGCTGCTCGTCAAAAGCAGGTTTTCCGTCATACGGATTGCCCCGATAAGAACCACCAAGTGATGCGCCAAGTGATGCACCAAATGACAATGAAGGTAAAAATGGTGCTATTGCATACAACTGTTTTATAATAGCCCTTTCTGACTCAAAGCGTGCATTCTCAAGCCCGATATGCATTTCAGGTTGAAGAGTATTTATTAAGGATAAATCGCAATTTGTAATATCCGGCACTGTATCGACAAGCTCAATTGGAGCGTCATTAGTCAACCCAAGCAAATTCTTAAAATTATCAATCGAGAGTTCATACTTATTTTTTAATTCTTCATAATCATATAAAGCAGCCCTTTGCGTGTATTCCCGGCGTAATTTATCAATTTCACCAATTTCGCCAAGTTTATAGCCGGCTTCACCAAGTTTATACCTTTTTTCGGCTGTTTTGAATGCAAACTCTTTAATGACCAGTTCTTCTTTAGCAACAACAAGTATATAATATGCCTTTGCTATTTCCTTTCGTATGTTTGCAACTGCTTTATTGTATGTTGATCTGCCGTTTTTATATTCATTACCCGCTTCATATACTGCAATGAAATTCCTTGCATTTAATGACAATGAAAAATCCGCACCGCCTGATAATGAGCCTGATTCTGTTACCTCTGAATTACTATTCCTGGTTGAAACGCCTGTAGAAGCCGAAACTGAAACACCGGGTATAAATTTATTCCACACAGTATATGCGGTTAATTGAGTATCGATCAATGTTAATGAAGCTGCTTTACTATCAAGATTGTTCACCAACCCAAGAGTAATTGCATCATGGATTGACAAATTAACGTTTTGTGCATTAAGTGAGACTAAACATACCAAGAAAATTGATGAAATTACCATTTTCAAATTACACATTATAAAACCCTTTACTTAATGAATTAACTATAGATCCTCTTGCAAAAATCAAGTACTCTTGATTTTTGCAAGAGGATCTATAATACATTTAAAGTATACTATAAAACAATAGCATTTTTTATACCAATTAGAAATATTTCATTAAAATTACATTATAGATGTTTTAAGCTATAAAGTTGTATGATATATTAAATGAATTGTGTATATTATTCAGAAAACTGAAACTTCATGTGAAAATAATGCACAGATACCACATAATTTTAAGTTAAATTTACTATAAATTTATTAAAAAAAACAGTATGAATTATCATAAAAAAAATATAAAACTGGAGATTCTATGAATATCGGTTTTTACGGAGCATCAAAAGCAGGAACCTCATTAGGGCTTTATTGTAAAAGTAAAGACGTCCCGGTTACCGGATATTACTCACGTGATCCTTCTAAAAGTCTTATTGCTTCAAAAATGACTTCAACCAGCCACTTTTTTACAGTTCAACAACTAATTGAAAGTTCAGATTGTATTATTATCAGCGTTTCAGACAGTGCTATTCTCGAAGTTATCCATCAATTGCGGTTGTATGATTTATCAGGCTTAACCCTTATCCATTTGTCAGGGGCAATGTCAGCGTATGATATGAATATTCATTGTAATGGCCGTCTTTCTTTACATCCCATACAATCATTAACAGGCACTGAAAATGATATTGAAAAACTAAACACGACAATTTTTTCTATTGAAGGTGATAGAACAGGATTAAAAACCGGTGAAGAACTTCTTGGTTTACTCGGGAATACATTTGTAACGCTCAAAAAAGAACAAAAAGTTACCTATCATTATGCTGCAACATTAGCCTCAAATTATCTTGTTTCACTCCTTGATTATTCATTCAGTATGTATAAAAAAATTGGTTTTGATGATGACAGTATACTGAATATCATAGCCTCGATTTCAACAAACACGCTATCAAATTACCTCAAAGACCGGGAAAATGCGCTAACAGGGCCGGCATCCCGCGGGGATATTGAAACGCTTGATAAGCATTTTAAATCACTTGATACCGCAGATGAAAAAGAAATATTTGTCAGTCTATTAAAAATGACACTCGGTTATCTTGAACGGAAAGCAAAAGAATAGCATGGGGGTCATCTGTAAAAAATATAGTCAATATAAAAATACACCGAAAAACACATCCCCGGAAAAACAATAAACCAGTCAAAAAAAACGGGTATTTTTTCACGTTCAAGTATGTAATTTTTTTGTTTCGCAAAAAAAATAGAGATTACAAAAAACAGTACAACAAAAACAACTTCTCCAAGAGCAATAAAAACACGTTGAAAACTCAAATCATCTACGAAATAGGCCGTTACAATAGCAATCATCGGGGATATACAGAATATCAATAATAGAATGATTCTATCAGAAATGGTTTTAAAATAGCTATGTAAGCATACCATAAAAAAATATCGTACTAATACAAAAGAGCCGGTTAGTATCAAAATTAATGAAATGAATAGAACCGGTAAAAGTGGCAGACCACATTGAACCATTAAAGCAGTATCAGAATCCTGAATGAATACGCCAATACATACATTAATCCCATTGATGAGAAAAGCATATCCTGCAAATAAAGACCATTGTAACTGACGCTTTGGTTTTCGTATAATACAATAGAAACAAACAATAACCCCCAAAACTACAGGTAGAATAGTTCCCGATAACGCAAATAAAATGCCATTGAGATTTCGATCAGCACCAAAACCTTCAATGCCGGTATACCCGCCTGAAAATGGGTTGAGATATAAAGTAATGCTATCGAGAGGAAAACCCAGAAATAAAGCAAAAATAATATGACCGGTTTCATGTATAAGCTTTACTATAGTTTCTATTGAAATATAAAAAAACAATATGTAAAAAGCATTAATAATAGAGTGGTGACATGCAATTTTCTTCACTTGCATTTCGGACATACACCCATAAGTTGTATAGCAATATCTTCTATTATATAGTCAGAGGAATAATCTCCGGTTGTTACAATAGTATGTGCGTTTACAGGATCTAAACATGTTATACTTTTGCATTTTTTACAAAAAAAATGAGGGTGAACGGGATGATGTTCGCATGATAACTCATAAAAACAGGTATTATCATTGGTAATAACTTCTCTTATAATATTTTTGTTTAAAAAAACAGTTAAGATTCTATAAATTGTTACCAAATCCATAGAGGCATTTACTTTCTCTTGTAAAGAAATAGCTGAGAAAATAGAATCTGAATTAATAATTGTATCAAGCAAAAGTTCTCTCTGACTTGTAAGTTTTAAACCATTTTCAATTAATAGATTCTTCGCACTACATTTATCCATTCTTAATCCTGAAAAACTTTGTATATTTACTATATGAATTGTTTTTTAGAAAAAATAATACTATATATTTATGATTGCATCAATGAAAATAAGGAATAAAAAATGACTAATTTAAAAATTCGAAATGAGGAAGTTACAGATTATCAAACCGTTGAAGAATTAACACGTGAAGCATTTTGGAATCTGTATGTACCCGGTTGCGATGAACATTATTTAGTGCATACCATGCGAAATCATCCCGATTTTATTAAGGAAATGGCGTTTGTTGCTGAATCTGATAATAAAATTGTAGGAAGTATTATGTATACAAAATCGTATGTTGAAAATAAAAATAATGATAGAATTGATACTTTAACATTTGGTCCGTTATGTGTTCTACCTGAATATCAACGAAAAGGCGTAGGAACTGCATTAATTAATCATACAAAAAAAATTGCCATACAAAATAACGTGAGTGCCATTATTATTCTCGGAGATCCTCACAATTACTGTAAACACGGCTTTAAATGCTGTAAGGATTATAAAATTACGACAAAAGATAATAAATTTCCTGTAGGGTTACTTATTTTAGAATTAGAAAAAGGTGTTTTTGATAATCAGTATTGGACTTTTCACGAAAGTCCGTTATATGCGATTAATAATGAAGAAGTTGAAGAATATGATAAAAAATTTCCGGTCAAAGAAAAAAAATACCAATATAGCCAGGATTTATTCGGTATTTTAATTAGAGCATATATAGAATAACAAAAGGGAGTGTCCGAAGACACTCCCCACAAAAATCTATTACATTACTTTTTAAACACAGTCATAGATCGTGCTGCACAACTACCGTCACTTCCAGTGGTAAAACCATTTTTATCAAAAACTTTAGTCCATCCGGTTGCATCAGTATTAACTGTACCTGATGTTGAATTATAAACAACTTTTATTTGACTCCATGAATCTCCATTTGCTCCGGCATTGATGTACGTAACTAATTGAGCACCTTCAAATTGTGGCGTAACATTTGAGTTAACTTCCTCTAAAGTGTTCATTCTAAACCCCGGATGTTCTTTTCTTAATTTAATCAAATCTTTATAGTAATTAAAAACGGTTGAATTAGTCGATTTTAGTGACCAGTCAATTTCATTCATTTCAGTACCCCACATATAAGAATTATGTGCATGACTTGCAAAAGAACCTTTGTTTTTTGTTCTTAAAAATTCATCACCACTATGCATAAATGGAATACCTTGAGCAGTCATTACAATAGCAGTACCAAAGTTATTTATCAGTATTTGATCTCCTGACCCGGCAGTTGATGTTGCAGTAACTTTATCCCATAATGCATAATTATCATGTGCAGAAATATAATTTATAGACTGTTCAGGATCATTTGCTGATACATAATCATACATCCACCACTCACCTTTTTCACTTCCTTGAATAGTACTTGTTTGAGACCCCATAACTCCGCCTTTAATACCTTCAATAAGCTGAGCCCCGTCAGTACCACCTTTTTGTCCGCCTTTAGCTTCTGTCCAGTTAAATATAAATGCACCGGTAGTGTCGTCATTTCCACCTTTTATAGACTCCCTGAATCCTCCATTAAAACTACCAATATGACCATTTGACATAACCGGTCTGCTTGCAGCCCATGCTCTTCCGGCTGTGTCACTATGCCACATTCCAGTCCATGGTTCTCCATACATTAAAATATTTCTATCAGAATACTTTTCATTTAAATATTCACCCCATGAATTAACAGCATCTGTTTTATAAATAGCCATTAAATCAAATCTAAAACCATCGATATTATATTCTTCTAACCAGTAATCCAATGAATCTCTTATGAATCTTGAAACCATTGCATTTGATGTATCAACACCGTTTCCACAACCTGATGCATTTGCTTTAACTCCATTTAAGTATATATAATATTTGCTGGAAATATCCATAAACATTTCATCCCAGAATGTATGGTTATAAACTACATCCATTATTACTCTTATTCCTGCTTTATGAAATTCATTGACCATTGTTTTTACTTCTCTAATTCTCTCAGCATAATCAGCAGGATTTTGTGAAAATCTCTCTTCCGGAACATTATAATTTACAGGATCATATCCCCAATTATATGTCTGATTTGTGCTTTGATTGTTTTTACTTGAGAAATCGTAAAACGGCATAATCTGAACATGAGTAACACCAAGTTCTTTTAAATGATCAATACCTGTTTTTACTCCATTGTAAGTAGTACCTGATTCAACCATACCAAGATACTTACCTTTTTTAGCAGCAGTTACTCCGGAATTAGCTGATATTGTAAAATCACTAATACTTATTTCATAAATTACTGCATCTTCTCTTTCAATAAGAGCCGGTCTTGCAGCCCATGGTATTGTAGTTTCACTTAAATCCATAACAATATTAGAAGAACATCCTGTATTTGCAGTTACATTAGCCCCTTCTTCCAATTTTGGAGCAGAACCTGTTCCTGCATCATTAGCAGGATCATATTTTACCATTACTCCATAAGGATCCCGTACATTCTTACCACCTATCTTAAACTGATACTCTTTTAATTTCAAATCTCCCGGTACCGTAACTCCATATATATGTGCAGTGTCAGTGTAACCGCCATCAACAGCAAAACCACTTGTACAAGTATGAACTGTACCATCAACAGTTACTGTTACGTTAGAACTATCCGGTGACCAGATTGTAAATGTTGTAGCAGAAGTTGTATAATAAGCACCTAATCGTGTAGGCGTAACAGGCTTATCTGTCTTAGTAAAAACTGCTGATTTAACAGATTCTCCATCACTATTTTCAGCCCAGACATGTATAGTTTTACTGCTGTTTACACTCATATCACTTCCGATTACAACAGATGTTGTACCGGTAAATGCAGTTCCATTTTTTGCGTCAGTTCCATCAGTGCTATACTTTGATGAAGTAGCATCGGTTACTGTGATAGTCACTGTTGTTGTAGCACCTGTAAAGTTACCACCTGCAGGTGTTAATACAATAACCGGTGTTGTTACAACTGGAGCTGTAGGGTCTTCATCATAGAAAGTTCCGTTATCATACCAGAAAGTAGACATTTTAGTTGTTTTTATCTCACTTCCTTTATTTAATATAAACGAAATTGCCCCGCCTGAAACATAAGTCGATGGAATATTGAACATAAACCAGCCGGTATTATCATTCATTCCTGTTGAAGCAATCATAGACGGTTGTGAGTCCCATGTAAATCCCATACCTTTTGTACATTCAATTTTAGTTCCTGTTGTTTCCCATACCCATATTGCAGGAGCAGAAGTTGTTTTTACATAAATATTTATGCCATCAACCGGTTCCTCAATTTTATATGCAGCAGATGTGACTGTAGAATAATTATCACCAAGGTAACTTATTGCTTTCACAGTAAAAGTTCCTTCCACAAGAGTAATTGGAGCTGTATAAATCAATGAAGTTTTTGAAGGAGCGCTTCCATCCATAGTATAATAAGTTGATGCACCTTCATGTTTTGTAGTAATCGTGACTCCCGGAAATTCAGTCGTTTTGTATGTTCCTGAAACCGGAGAAATGGAAGGTGGTGTAACAATAATTATATCATCAATTATAGTGTACAATCTCGTTACTGTTTCTGATGCTAAACACTCTGCTTTAAAACCTTTAGTTTTTACCGTATAACTGCCTTTCACAGAAAAAAGTAATTTTTCAGTATATACAGCGGATGTTTCTGTCGGTTCAGATCCGTCTAAAGTATATCTGAAAGTAACACCTGTGTCAGGAGTAACAGTAAATCCTAAAAAATCACTTATAGTATACGTGCCGTTTGCAGGACTCACCACCGGTGTTTTTACGGTAGGAATATCATTGTTTATAATGGTATACACTTTAGTAACAGTAACATACGAAGTATAACCGCTTCTGAAGTTCTTGATTTTAACAGTATAAACACCTGCAGTTTTCAATTCAATTTTTGCCGTGTATAATGGTGAACTTTCTGTTGGTTCAGAACCATCAACGGTATATCTGAATTGAACATTTGCTTCCGGTTGAATTGTCACACCGGGAAAATCGTTAATTTTGTATGTTCCTTCAGCAGGAGTAACAATTGGTTTTTCCAGTACGGGAAGCAAAGGTATTTCAATGGTAAACTTTACGGCAGTAACTGTTGAAGTAATAAAACCAGATTTTAACGCAATTGCTTTTATTTCATACGTACCAGCTTTCGTATAAGGCAACGCCGTTGTATACAATAGTGATGTGGCGCTCGGTACAGAACCATCAATTGTATATCGAATCTCGGAATTTTCTGTAGTAGTAGTTAACGTTAGTGCTTTAAACCCTTCTAACAGATAGGTACCATCAGCAATACTAAATTGAACCGGTGAAACTACTAACTCTTTTGTTAGTGTATACAATGCAGTTACAACTGCTGAATATACTCCATCTTTGTACACAACTGCTTTAATTGTTGTTGTTTCAGAGAAAACAATTTGCTTTGAATATAATGTTTTAGTTTTATCAGGATTACTTCCATCAATGGTATAATATATTTGACTTCCTGCTTCATCAGTTGTTAACGTTACACCGGAAAAAGAAGTATTGGTATATGTTCCGGCAGCCGGAAAAACTATTGGATTAGCAACTATTGGTTGTTGAGAATCTTCTATTACATACTCGCCCGAAGAAACTGATGATGCCGTGCTGCCGTTCTTAAAAGCAATCGCTTTTACAATATATGTATTAGCTGTATCAAAAAGTATTGCTTTAGTGTACAATATCGATGAACTATCAGGAATTGAACCGTCAAGTGTATATCGGATCTCAGCATCTTTTGTATCACTCGTTAACACAATTCCCTGAAATGTTTCTAAAGGATATGTTCCGGCTTCAATACTGAATTGAACAGGTGAAACTACTGAATCATCAGTTAATTCATACAATGATTGTGCTATAACTGAATATACACCGTTTCTAAATGAAACTGCTTTAACTGTTGTTGTTTGCGTTAAAGCAATTGTGCCTGTATATAATGTCTTTGAAGAGTCAGGATTTGTATCATCAATTGTATAATATACTGCATCAGCAGTTGCATCTGCAGTTATAGTTACACCGGCAAAAAGGTCTCTGTTATAAACCCCGGCTTCCGGTGACATAACCGGTTTTAAAGGAACAACAGGCTCTGTATCAATCTTCACAAGAGTGATAATAATAATAAGATTTTTTGTATTTTTTAACTCACCGGTTGCTATTAAATTGTTAGATGCGTCATAACAATTAACAACGACTGATAATTTCTCAAAAGTATAATTCCCCGTAATAATATCTTCTATTGTAGATATTGAATCAACTTCTGTTCCATCAGCAGAGACTTTAATTTCAAAAGAACAATTTTTAAACTCATCAGCATTTCTAACAACTATGCTTACTTTTGTTTTTTTAGCTTCTACAGGTGTATCAGTTCCACTTGGGCTAACCGTATCAGGCTGTGTACAGCTGAAAAAATATGAAAAAATTAATAAAAAAGACAAATAGACTACAATTTTGTTTTTCATCATAATACTCCATTAATAAATATGGAATTATAAGCATAAATTGTACCATACATTATGGTAGATTTTAATTGTTAAAAATCATTTATAACGAGTTTTGCACATTTTTCATTACTAGTATTATCAAATCATTCTAAAAAAAAGAATGAATTATTATTTTTAAACTGTAGAACATTTCAGAGAATATGTAATTACGGATAGAACAAAAAAGAAAAGACTGCCTCACTAATGAGGCAGTCTTACATATACTAGCTTAACGTGTTAGTCTTTAGCAAAAACGGTTACAGAAGAACCTTCTACAACTGCAGAACCTGATACAGAAACATTACATGCACCATTAGCATCAAATACTTTCTTCCATGTACCTGAAGGAAGAGTCCATGTATAATTATCACCGGGATTATACATTACAGCAAGTTCATATCCGTTACCAACATTATTATCTTCATCAAGAAGTGATAATACAACTTTTGCAGGTAAACTTGCATTGTTAACACAATTGATCCCTGATGCACTTGCATTATTAATTTCGGTTCTCATTCTTGTATTTATTTCATCCCATGAAGTTAATCGTAAACCAGGATGTGCTTTTCTTAATGCAATTAAATCTCTATGATAATTAAAAATTGCAGCGTTCTCTGATTTCCAGTTCCATCTTATTTGATTATATTTATCAGGTGCATTATAACTATTGTGAGCAAATTCCCAGTCTCCATCAGGAGCTTTCGTTCTTAACATTTCATCTCCGGCATGGATAAAAGGAATACCTTGTGATGTTAAAACAATTCCCATACCAAACTTAGCAACTCTTCCTGCATAACCGGTAGCACCGCCGGTTGTATCAGAATATATAATTTTATCCCATAAACAAAGGTTATCATGAGCTGATATATAGTTTATAGACTGTTCAGGATCATACGCAAACATAGGTTCCCACAAACTGGATGAAACATTCATATTTTTTGCAGCTTTGATAGAACCTCTCATACCGGCAGCAATTGCCCCGAACCATGAAGTTTCCTGATTAAACATATAGTTTTTACCTTTTTTATCATTATCGCCTTTTATGTCTTCCCTATATTTACCATTAAACACACCAACATGACCACTTGCCATAGGAGCAGTTGTACCGAGTCTTACCTTCTGATTTTCAATAGGATCTGACAACCAGTAACCATTCCATGGTTCACCATACATTAAAAGGTTTCTATCAGCATATTTTTCAACATTTAAATATTCCCCCCATTTCCTGACTTCATCATAATGGAAAATACCAATTAAATCGAATCTGAAACCGTCAATGTTGTACTCTTTAGCCCAATATTCAAGTGAATCTCTGATAAATCTACTAACCATTGGCACACCGGTATTTATACCGTTACCACAACCTGAGTCATTATTACCTGTAAAATATTTACCGGTAATATCAGCAAACATTTCATTTGCAAATGTATGGTTATATACAACATCCATAACTACTCTAATGCCATTTTTATGGTATTCATTAATCATTTCTTTTACTTCTTTAACTCGGTTTGCATGATCTCCCGGTGTCATTGAGTATTGTTCCTCAGGAATATTGTAATTTACCGGATCGTAACCCCAATTATACATTCCTGTTGAAAAATCATAGAACGGTAAAAGCTGAACATGAGTTACACCGAGTTCTTTCAAATGATCGATACCGGTTTTTACGCTACCGTTAGTAGTTCCTGTTTCAACCATCCCCATAAACTTACCTTTTTTAGAAGCAGACACGCCTGAAGTTGAATCAATTGTAAAATCTCTCACATGAACTTCATATACAACAGCATCTTCTCTATTAGCAAAAGCAGGTCTTGTTGCCCAACCGCCGGCCGGTTCTGTTTTAGTCAAATCAATAACAACATTATTTCCTGTTGTATTATTGATCATAACACCATACGGATCACGAACACCTTTACCATTAATTTTGAATTTATATTCTTTTAAGTGTAAATCTCCGGTTAGCGTTACACCATATACATCGGTATAACCATTTGAATCAGTTAATTTAAGACATGCATGATCAGTCCCGTCAACAGTTACTTTAACATCTGATGTATCAGGACTCCATATTGAAAATGTAGTTGATGATGCAGAATGAGTTGCTCCAAGCATATTTACTGTCGGTGCTGTACCTTTTGTATAGGTATAATCTCTTTCTGATATTAATATTTCATTAACCTTTGATTTTACGGCAACATACACTCTAACTTTAGCAGATTGACCATCTGTTAAACCGGAACCAACTGTTATTAAAGTACCATTACTAAAAGGTGTCCCGCTTGTTTTCGGATCAGAGCCATTTGTTGTATATTTTGCTTCAACTAATGTAGTGTTTGGATCAATAGTCATACCAAGAGTTACATTAACCGTAGCAGAACTAAAATATCCGCCCTGAGGATTTGATGTAATAATAGCCGGTACACCGTTATCAGGATTTGAATCAAACCACTTCCATTCACCATTTCTGTTAGCAAACCAACCCTCTTTATCTCTAAATTGATCAGCAATTCTATCACCTGGTTCACCGCTTGCATTCTTAAAAAGAAATTTTGCAGAATCTTCCCCGGTAAATGTATATTTATACCATTTTCCTGATTCATAAGGAACTTCAGGACATGTTAACCATGTAGTAGGAGTTGTTACATCCCAGTAATGAATGTATGCTTTTGACCAGCTGTCCGGTTTTTCAAAATGAACAATCAAGTCTACTGCCTGGTTTTTCTTTGTATACGTAAATGTTGAATTAACTTCTTTTGTACTATCTGAAGCATAGACTTTCAAATAAACCTTATCATTTTCAACAGCACTACCACCAAAAGTAATAGTCTGGCCATTGGGATCAAATGTTGTGCCTGCAAGTTTAGGATCTGACCCGTCTGTTGTATACCGTGACGCAACAATAGTTCCGCCTGTTGCTTTCAATAATACAGTAGCTTCTGTTTTAAAAGTAGAATCTCCCGGAACTGCACTTACAACTAAACCATCAGGATTTACTTCAGTCCACTCTTTTGTAGAAAGCAGGTAATACCCTTCACTCCATGAACATACATCAATTCCCGGTTGAGCGTCCGCAGGATATCTTTTACTATTATCGCCACCATAGAAAATTATTTTTGTCGTATTAGCAACCCAATCTTCACTCATGTGATATGTAAACCAGCCATTTCCGGCATCAGTCATTGAAGGCATACTAACCCATTCAGCGACTTTATTTGCAGGTGTCGTGCTATCATCATAATAATATATTTTTCTAACCGGCCATGTACCGTCGTCTTTGAAATAAACAACTTTTCCTGATAATCTTTCTTTAACTATATATTCTTTTATAGTAACTAATGAGGAACTATCATTTACATAGGTAATTGCTTTTACTGTATGAGTTCCAACTCCAAGAGTTACAGAAGCAGTATATTTTAGTGAAGCTTTTGTCGGGTCAACACCATCTAATGTATAATATGTTTCACCGCCTGCATGTTTTGTTGTAATTACTATTGAACTAAATTGATCAATATAATACGTTCCCGAAGCAGGATCAATTTGAGCAGGAGTAACAATAATTACATCATCAATTATAGTGTACAATCTCGTTACTGTTTCTGATGCTAAACACTCTGCTTTAAAACCTTTAGTTTTTACCGTATAACTGCCTTTCA
>Ga0209416_1000724_pt1 | contig 30413 bp, 56 predicted proteins | sample RifGroF1_FD_184001 | JGI IMG/M metagenome (GOLD analysis project Ga0209416, IMG submission 184001) | Groundwater microbial communities from Rifle, Colorado, USA - Groundwater F1 (SPAdes) (version 2) | ecosystem: Environmental > Aquatic > Deep subsurface > Groundwater | place: Rifle, Colorado...
AAATGCAGCTAAAAATATTTTGAAAGAAGGAAAGAGAATATTAGAAATAAAAGAAAACAAAATAGGGCTGAGTAGGCCCGAATCAACGCTTGTGGAGAGTAACTCATTGGAGTCTTAATGAAGCAAGAAGAAATTCATACAAATATTTTTGTATGAAATTTCATACTATGATAAATAGCAGATTATGTTTAAACAACTGGAATTCCTTGTTCTTTTAATTTATCAAAATATTTAGTAATATCAGATTTTATTTTTTCTATCTTTACATTCTCATAAAATTTATCTAATTTTATTTTCTTTGTTTTAAAATTATATGCTGAAGTAGTTTGATAATTTTTTGTTAGATCAGCTAAAGAATTTGTAGATATTATTTTTTTATTTAAAAATAATAATCTGATTCCTCCTTTAGTTAATTTTTCTATATCATAAGAATTTTCAGAATGTTTTTTATATAATGTGATAACAGACCCAGTTGGAGAATTATAATTTTTTGTTTCTATTCTTGGATCATTAATTAATTTTTTAATAAATTCAACTAATTCATTTATTTCATCATTTTCTTCTTCTACTAATCTTTTCAATTCTTCTTTAATTATCTTTCTTAATTTTTCTTCAGTTGTTAATTGTTCTTTTTTTGGAAAGAATTTTTCCATTCTAAATGTCAATACTTTTTTTCCATTGATAGTAGGTTGACCCTTGTCATCTTTACCAAAGGTTTTTACTTCTTGTTTCTTGTTTTTGAACTTACCAGTATAAATAATATCTCCTATGTTTATTTCAAGTTTCATTTATTGTTATGTTTTTTTATTGATAGCGGAATGGCCCCTTTTCGTTATTGCTATGGTTTTTTTCATATTTATTTATTAATTTTTTTTGAAAAAAATAGTTTTTAAAAAATTTATCTTTTTCTAATCTTTCGGACCATTCTGGTGGAATTACTGTATCTTTAAAAAGTGTTTCTATTTCCTCTGGAGTAGCTCCTAATTCTAAAGCTCTGTTACCAAAAGGTGCCCAAGCTCCTTCGTATCCTTTATATTTTTCATTATAATTTGTGTTTGAAAGTTTATCTAATTTATGCCCACAAATAAAGCATGCTATTGCTCTATCTTTATTTTTAATTGCACTTGCTATATTGTCTCCATTTTTTCTGGTATTAATCAATTTGGCCATTTGCTCCCAATCCTTATTTTCTATTTTTAATCTTTCAATTAATAATTTTTGATATTCTTCACGAATTATCGTTCTAAGTTTTAATTGTGTTTCTTTTTTCATTTGATTATCTTTTGTTAATGGTTAAATTAAATTTATATTTATCTCCTATGTTTATTTCAAGTTTCATTAGTTAAATATATCTAAAACAAACTCTTCAATATCTCCTGATTCTCTCCAATCTTCTATCATATCTTCTACCACTTCTGTGGGGTTTAATTTTGGAAAATATTTCTTTGCTATGGTTTTTAAATTTTCATTTAATGATTTACTAAATTTTTCAATTTGTTTTTCTACTAATTTTTTTGAATCACTATATAATCCATCAATTGCGTCTACATCTTGTTCATCCCAATTTATTTCTTCCTTCAATTGTTTCTTCAATTCTTCTCGAATTATCGTTCTAAGTTTAATTTCGTTTTTATTCATGATTATTTATTTTTATTTATTTATTATCTCTAAAATTTTATTAATCCCTTTATCTAATTCGTCATCCCATATTCTTATTAATTTAAAATTATTTTTTTTGGCCAATTTGTTTTTTATTATATCGTTTTTTCTGTTTGCTATCTGTGATTCATTTAATATTGGAAATTCTTTTTTTCTGCCGTGCCAATATGTGCCATCTATTTCAACTAAAATTTTATAATCTAATAACAAAAAATCAAATTTTCTATATGTATCTTTGTATTCAATGTAAAATTGTGAATAAAATAAAATATCATGCATTTTTAATAATTCTTCAAATTTTTGTTCTGGTTTTGATATATTTGCTCCCTTATAATTAATTTCTTTCCATCTTTTTATTCTATTCTTTGCTGCAAGTTTCATTTTGTTAATAAATATTTCTTTCCTAATTGGATCATTCATTAATTTTCTTTTACTTTCTTTGACAGAATTATTTTTTCTATTTTTAATTTCTTGAGCTTTTTCTTTTCCAAATCTGTCTTCTAATGTTATTCCTTTAAGTTTGTCACTAATCTTTTTCTTAGCTTGATCAGATAGTTTTGGTTTATTTTTATTCATTTTAGATGTATCTTTTTTCTTATGTCCTAATAAACTTTTTTTAATTTTTTCTTTATATTCTGGGTTTTTCCATAATAATATCTGTCTTTCCTTAGAAATTGCAGATTGTTTTTGTCTTGTAATTTCCGAAGCTTTAAATCCTATTCTTGCAATGCTCATATTTTTTCTTGTTTCTTTTGAAGTAATTCTACTTAATCCAAGATATTTAAATTCTTTTCTATATTTTTCTATATTATAATTATGAGTAGATAAATGAGTAGCTAAATTTTTTAATTTTTTTTGACATATTTCACAAATAATATATTCTTCTTCCATATTATTATTTATTTGTTTGTTTCTTCTAATGGTTTGTCATTTTCTATTTCGAAATAGCGATTTAATAAAAGTCCGACGTCCTCGAAACATGATTCCAATCTACTTTGTAAACCATGAATTTCTTTAGCAGTCTTTTCAAACAGTGCTACTGATTCATTCAATAATTTAACATCTCTCTTCAAAGATATTTGATCGAACCATTCATTTTCATTTGCTTCTGTCATTATCAATCTTTCTGCTACCTTACCCAAAGTTCTTATTTGTTGAGTGACTTCTTTTAATGATATCTCTCTATAAATAGAATTAGATAATTGATTAAATTTTCTTACATTTTCTAAAAATGCAGTTTTATGCTTGTCTGTAAATTGACTTTCTGGTTCTGTTATGAATTGGAAGATGTCTTCAGTTTCTTCTGTTAATAATAGATCTTTTAATTTATTTGATTTCATATTTTTATTATTTTTAAATAAATGCTAAATAATGTTTATTATGTTTTGGTTTTACTCTTACAACCCAGTCTGCTCCATCTAAATGAAATAAAGTAGCTGTATCATTGCTGAGTGATATTATTGAGTTGTTTATATCTGATATTTTTTGTTGTTCTACCGAATCTTCGATTACAATTGGAATTTCATAAAATAAATAATTTCCATTTGGAGTTTTACTTGTTTTCCATCTGGGTTCTTTATTTGGATTTGGATTAATAAAGTTATAGAAATTCAATGCTTTTCCTACTTGTCTAGCATACTTTCCGACTTCTAAAATTGAAGAAGCAAAATTCTTCGCAGAATCAAATGCAGAATCAACAGAATCAAATAAATTTTTTTCTACCAATTGTTTTTTTAATTCTTCTCGTATTAATTTTCTTAATTTTATTTCGTTAGGATTCATATTTCTTTTATACATTATAATATAAATATAAAAAAATAAAAAAAGTTAAAATTTTGCTGAAGATATATTCTTTTTAATATATTCAACAAATCTTTTATAAAGTTCTTTGTACTCTTCTTTATTTATTTCTTTTCCTTTTATCCAGGTATATAAATTTCTTTTTATTATATCTGTTACTGGAACTCTTTCTTGTTTTGCTTGAGAAAAGAAACCATATGATAAAGCATCTAATTCTTCTGGTTTAATACTATATTCATATCTTGTTGTATTTCCTTTAGAATTTTTATTTGTAGATTTTTCTAAACTTTTCTTTAACTCAGGCCTATTAGGTTTTTGATATTTTCCTCCTTGAGTTAAATGTTGTATTTCGTGTCGTAAAACTTCTACTAATTCTGAATATATCCTACTATATAGTTTCGATTCTAATTTTCTATTTAAATAAACTGATATTGCTATTTTCTTAGGCTTTAATGGTGGAACAACTCCTCCAGTGATATAGTATCCTTTCTTTTCTAATTCTTTTATTTGACTTCTATCAATTGTTATTTCTAATGGAAGAGTATATTCATTATATTTTATTTTATCATCATATACACTTGGAAATTCTATGTCGTAATCTTCTAAACTTTCTTTGATGTAGCCTATTATGATTGAAGATATTTTTTTAGATAAAGTATCATATTTAGACTCTACTAATATATGCTTTAATTGGATCATTTAGAAAATTATTTTTAAATAAATATAAAAATTTCTTAAAAAATATTTGTTTAATTCGTTTTTTCATTGTATATTTGTTTATATAAAGTTAATTAAAAATAAAACAAAATGGAAACGATAGAAAATAAAAAAAATTGGTTGCACAGTCGAAGAAAGACATACTGGTATTTATGCTGTTTGTGATGAAGACATGGTAGATGACAATGATTGGATTTTTGTTTCAAATGAAAAATTGAAAGTAATAGATAATAATGATATAGAAATATTTTAAAAATTATGGAAACAAATTCAGCAATTAACCAATTTATTATACAAACTGTTTTAATAACTCCAATAGAAGATATCATTACTAAATTGGAAAAGAAAGAATTTAGAGATTGTGATATTAAATGGTTAGATAAAAAACTTGAAAATTTTACAGAATTTGCGTGTGAAACTTTAGGAATAAAGGTAAGCATGCCAAGCCAAATTGAGGGTAAAGAAGTTACTCTACTGAATGATTATTTAGTAACTCAATATTCAAACCTGTTTAACACTTTATTAACTTATTTTAAGAAATTTTAAAAATAAAATGAATGTAAAAAAGATTAAAGAAGTTGTCAATTTAGACATTTCAGACGAACAAAAAGAAAGATATATTTTATCAATTATTGCTGATGACAAAAAAGCTATTCCAACTATTCTTAATATTCTTAATACTGAACGAGAAAAAAGAGAAGAGCTTATTTTAGATACTAATGCAGAATTAAGTAGAGCATTAATTGTTTTAAACGACGATAATTTAAAATACAACAGTAAAAAGATTATTGCCGACCCAAAATGGGTAGTGGGAGAAATTATTAAATACTATCAAAAATGGAAGGATTATGTTAAATGTAACTTCAAAGTTGAAGGTCTTTCTTAATGCACCCTCACGTCTCGCATAAGACCGGTAAAAGATTTTAAAACACCTATTTATTAAATTGAAATATTGTTTAATCGAAGCAGATGGGCTAAAAATTGCACCCTAACCCCACTGTTTTTTATAATGTGTTAGGGTGCGTTTATTATTATGGTAACACTCAATAATTTAGAAGGAACAAACAGGAAAGAAACTAAAGCTATTTTTATTAATAAGGCTTTTCAGGTAAAAAAAATTACAACTGAATTAGCTGTAACTGCTGCTGGTGGCAATGGAGCTATAAATATTTGGCTTGATGACGATAATCATTTTAGGTGTGATGCTATGAGGTATTTGAAATCGATCAACATGCAAACTTATAGCGACATTAATGAGGTGAAAGTTTGGGCCAAAAAATGGTTGTCAGAAATCGGGGTGTCTTAAATGCACCCTAACTATTATATAAACATACTAATTTAAATATTTGATTGTGAATAAGAAATGTAAATCAACTCTTAAAATTTATGAAAATAATTTAAGAATTAAACAAAAATAAAAACATTATGGCAAAGAATGATCCAAGACCAGAAATAACTATTAGGGCAATATCAATTCATTGGTGGAATAGTTTGACTTCTATAGATAAACTTCTTAAATCTGAAAAATATTTTGCAGATACAGGTTTCTTTGAAAGAAATTTTAATACTCTTACAGGTAGAGAGATTGAAGAAATTTGGAAAATGGAATTGAAAGAAATGAAAATAATAGAAATTAAACAAAAAGATTAATTCTTGTTTATTTTTTAAATAATTTGTTATAAATCTTTATTGCTTCTGGTTCATCTACAATTCCAGATTGAACTAATTTTGAATAGTATTTGGGATTTTCAGAAATGTGGTCACTCGCAATTTCTTTTGCGATGTTCTCATCATCAGTATGTTCCATTTCTACTGCTATGCCGACTTGCAATTCATTTTGATCTAATGTATTTATATTGGTTTTATCTCCTTTACCTCCCATTATTGTATTTTCAAAATCTAATCCAGTTACAAATTTAGATGCAAGACTATAAATGTAGCTTTCTAAATCATGAGGACTTACTTTATATTTTTCTGCTGCAGCATGAATATCTGAATCCGGTACTTCTGATCCTTTAGCTTTTCTTAAAATATCATCCACTTCTTTTTTTAATTCTTCTGGTATTCTATTTAATGGAGCAGGAGTGATATTGGTTTCGATTACTTCTTTTATTAATTGTTTTAAATTTATTTTTTTCATATTTTTTATTTTAATAATTGTTCTACTGAAATTATATTTTCACTCTGTCTAATTCTAATAAGCCGGAAACCATATTTGAAGGCCAACTTATTTTTGAAAATGTCGTTTCTAAAATTTCTTTTCTGTATAGCTGTCTTAGCTTCTAAAATATCTATTGGATGCCAGAAATCTCCATCGAGTTCAATTAGAGTATTGTATTTAGGTAAATATAGATCATAAAATTTTGATGTTCCTGGTATTTGATATTCTCTTTCATATTCTATATGTTCTTTTTCTAATATCTCATAAATAGATAATTCAAATTGATTCGGAGCTTTATTCTTCATATTTCTTATTGAAGTAGATCCAGTTTTTAAATATCTTGATATTTTTTTTAATTTGTTTTTAGAATAGGTCATATAATAGTAAATTTGATATTTGTTTTTTCTAAATATTTTTTTAATTTATCTGGTATTTCTTTATTTGTTTCTTTAGAAGTCAATATAATTATTTCTATAATATAATCCCGTATGTTTTCTAATGCATCTGTTTTTGCATATATTTCTTCTTCGCCAAAATGAGTTCCGTGATTTTCTGAACCGAGTTTAAACACATAATTATCTTTTTTTAATTTATCAAAATCTAATTTTATTTTAACTCCACTATTTAATGAATGTCTTCCCTCACTATATTTAGAAGGATGCCAGAATATAAATCCTCTTTTATATAAATTTGGATTGGTAGAAAATGATACTGTCCCTTCGCCCGAATCTATCATATAATTATCTTTTAATATATGTAACAAATTATCTGCATTGGTATAATGATATAAATATTTTGAATTCATATTTCCTTTTAATGCGAATACATCATGTTGCCCATTTAATAATTTCTGTTTAGATAATAAATATTGAGAAAATAATCTTTTGCTTTTTAATTTCCATATTTTATAGTCTTGTATTTTTTCTAATTCTTTTGCTTGTTCATTATATTGCTTTTCTAAATCTAATAATTTATTATATATGTGACCTTCAATTAAAATGGTTTTTAAAATATTCTTTAAGCTCATGTTTTCAAATAAATTTATTTTTTTATTATTTTTATCTAAGAAAATTATTTTTTGAAATTTATTAAGATGCTGTCCAATTAAATTTTCTACTTCTTTATCATTTACTATTTCTTGATATGTATCATCATAATTTATTCTTACTCCAATCAAATATTTATTTAAATTCTTTATATCTCCAATCACAAATTCTTCTAATTCAATTCCTTGCACGTGTCTTTCTGGATTACCCTTGCCTTTGATAAATTGTGACGGTTTATTTGCGTTCCAAAAATCAAATGGAATTATTTTATAATTTTGTTTTAACTTATCTTTATCCAATATCAAAGTAAATTCTCGGGCGTATCTAAAATTTTTATCTCGAGTTAATGATACTCCTTTATATTCTTTTCCAGTTATTGTTTGTTTGGTCACACCGAAGATTTCATTTTTCTCTAATATCCCAAGAAAATATATAAAATCAGTATTATGATATAGAAAATTATTCATTTCTTTTTCTTATTTTCGGATGTATATTTTGTTTGAAAATCTTTCCATGTTTTATCTTTCTCACTACCCCAACCATCTGGAACTGTCTTATTCTTTTTTAAATCTAAATGACTACTCGCTAATTCTTTAGAAGTTAAAGGTTGACTCTTTTTAAAAGATAAAATTGGAATTAAATGAAATCCTTCAGTTCCCGGTAAATGTTCTTTTTCTTTTATTTCTATTTGCCAATCACTTGTTAATATATTCACTCCAATCGCTTCTTTAATATCCTTTGCAATTTTTTTTAATTCTTCAAAGTTTTTTGGATAATCCCAAAAAGTAATAATCTTCGCTTTTAACCAAACTCTTCCTGCAAAAGATATATCGTCTCTTTGATAATCATAATTAATATCTATTTGATCATCATCTAATTCAAATTGTAATTCTTCATGTCTAACTCCAGGTTGATCTGGCATTACAAAATATGGTCCAATATATCCGAATGTTCTTGCTTGAGAATCTTTCCATTTTAATTCTCCAGGGGCATTGTCTGCTAATACTACATTCGGATCTTCTAATAATGATTTTAATTTAATTTTGTTTTCAAAGATTGCAAAAATAGTTGATCCTTGTTTAACAAAATTTATCTTCTTATTTTTTAATTGATTTAAAATAAAAATTTTATACAATTTATCTCTCTTCTCTCCTTTATCTCCAGATCCAAATGTACCATCTCCTCCTTTAGATTGTGGCTCATATCTAACACCTTTAAATTCTGGATTAATTGTAAGTACATCTTTTATAATAGAAGTGATAGTAGCCATAATTTTAAACACTTCACCCTTATTTGTTTCTTTATATTCATCTTCTCCTTTAACTTTAAATGAAACAGATAAAAATCCTACCACCTCTTTTAATATTACTTGATATGGTAATTTGCTATCAGTTATAAAAGATACAATTAATTCATCTCCGAACAATAGTTCAAATTTCTTTGTCGGTTTTTTATATTTGTAGACTTTTGCTGTGGCGCTACCTATTTCTAATAGTAATGTATTCTTCATATTATTTTAACATACTTTTAAATAAATATAAAAAATTTTATATTTATAATAAAAACAAAAATGGATATACCAATTTTTAGCGGATCATGGGGAACAGTTGCAGGAACAACTCCTTTTGGATATTTTGATAATGATCCAAATTTCATTGCAGATGCTCCAAAAATAGGAAAATTTATTGTTTATAGATTGGGTTGGCCAATAGTGAGTTTAGAATTACAAGATATAAATATATATGCAGCAATAGAAGATTCAATCATGACGTATTCTTCTGAAGTAAACAAATATAATATAAAACAAAATTTATTATCGTTACAAGGAAGCTCTACATCAGTAAATTTAACTCATAAACATATCACTCCAAATTTAGGTAATATAATTACTATATCAAAAGAATACGGTAGTGAAGCAGGAAGCGGTGGAAATGTAGAATGGAAAAAAGGATACATAACAACTCAAGATGGAGTTCAATCATATGATTTAGATACTCTTTGGTCTGATGTGTATGAAAGCGGAAGCAAAATAGAAATTAAAAGAGTTTATCATTATAAAGTACCTGCTTCAGCTTATTTCTTTAATTCTACTTATAATATTAATAGAGAATTTGGATGGGACATGTATGGTAATTATCAAGGACAATACTTATTATCTACTGTCGGAGACGATGCTCTTAAAATGCAACAAATAGAATTTAATCAAACTATTCGCCAATCTGCTTATTCATTCTATATTAAAGATAATAGATTAGAAATATTTCCAAAACCAACAGACGAAATTAAAATTTGGTTTGAATATATTGTAGAAACTGATAGAAGCAATATGTTGAAATATTATCCAGATGCAGAAACTTTTACAAGTGGATCTTCAGATCAAAATACAATGGTTAGTGATATTTCAAATGCTCCATATGATACAATGCCTTATTCAGATATAAATGCTCCCGGAAAATCTTGGATTAGAGAATATTCACTTGCTTGCACCAAAGAATTTCTTGGAATTGTGAGAAGTAAATACGCAAGTGTGCCAGTGCCAGATAATGAGGTTACTTTAGATGGAGATACTTTAAGAAATGAAGCGGCTACAGAAAAACAAGCTTTATTAGATCAGTTGAGAGAATTATTAGATGCAAGTAGTAGAAGGATGCTAATGGAAGCAAAACAGCAAGAAGCAGAATATTTACGAGATATTTTGGCGGGAGTACCCAGTTGGATTTTTATTGGTTAAGGATTATTTGTAAAAATGAAAAATAATTATTATATTTCTTACTATGAGTTATGTTTGTAAAATCTGCAATAAAGAATATTCTACTTCGAGAGGATTGGCAAATCATATTCGTTGCCATCGCATCTCCAATTATGAATATAGTTTAAAATATGATTACGATGGAATAGTTCCGACTTGTGCTTGCGGTTGTGGGTCAGAAATGAAATGGAGAAGTTTGGGCACCGGATTTTATACTTATTTGCACGGACACGGAAATAAAAAAACTAATAGTAGAATAATAAAGAAATGTTTAAACTGTGGCAAAGATTTTGAATCTTATGTATGTGATGATAGATTATATTGTTCTTTAGAATGTAGAAGTGCAGATCCAAAAATATGGGATAAGCACAAACAAACAATGATAAAAAATCATGGCGTAGATAATATTTTTAAAAGTAAAGAATTTATAGAAAAAAATATTCAACACATGAATGAAGTATATGGAGGAATAGGAATGAGTTCTTCCATTTTATCCGCCAAGATAAAAGAAACAGTAAAAGAAAAATATGGTGAAGATAATATTTTTAAAACAAAAAAATTTATAGAGAATAACATTCAGCATATGGAGGAATAGGATCAGGATCTAAAATAATACAAGAAAAAATAGATAAAACAAATTTTTTAAGATATGGTACAATATATCCTACTCAATCAAAAATAATACAAGATAAAATTCAATTTACCAATAGATCAAAATTTTTTAAATTATTATTAAAATCAGAAGAATTAACTAAAAAATTATTTTTATTATTTGAAGAAAAAGACTATAATACATCCAGAACAGAATATGAATTTAAATGTAAAGAATGTGGCAAAATATTTACTGCAAATTTATTGCATATTCCAATGTGTCCAGTATGTTATCCTAAAAAATATACCAACTCTAAATATGAATATGAAATAGTAGATTATTTAAAAGAATTATCTCCATCAATAAATATTGTAACCAATACTAAAAAAATTATTTCTCCTTTTGAATTAGACATTTATCTTCCAGATTTTAATCTTGCTATTGAATTTAATGGTTTACATTGGCATTCAGAATTAGCTGGAAAGACTAAAAATTATCATTTGAATAAGACAGAAAAATGTAAAGAAAAAGGAATTCAATTAATTCATATTTTTGAAAATGAATGGAATGATAATAAGGAAATAATAAAATCCATACTCAAAAATAAATTAAAATTAAATAAAAATAAAATCTATGCACGAAAATGCAAGATAAAAGAAATATCGAACGAAGAATATAATGAATTTTTATTTAATAATCACATTCAAGGAATAACCAAAAGTAAGATTAAAATAGGCTTGTTTCATAATGATAGTTTAGTAATGATTTCTTCATTTAGTAAACCCAGATTTAATAAATTATATGAATACGAATTAATCAGATTAGCGAGTAGAAAAGATTGTACAATTATAGGTGGAATGGAGAAATTACTCACATATTTTGTTTCATCATACAATCCAATCTCAATAATTAGTTATGTAGATAGGAGATATTTTTCGGGTAGTTCATATTTTAATTCTAATTTTTTTAAATATAAAAATATTTCTTCTCCCAATTATTGGTACATTGAAAATGGAAAATTGATAAATAGGATCAATTTTCAAAAACACAAATTAAAATCAAAATTAAAACTCTTCGATTCAACTCTAACAGAATGGGAAAATATGCAATTAAATGGATACGACAGAATCTGGGATTGTGGAAATTTTATATTTGAATGGAATAATATCAAATAATTTTAACTGTCAGTATCTTTTCATTTTCAATTAATTCGTATTCTGCCTTATCTAAATATTTATTAATTGCCATCCTATATAATCTATATCGATAAATATCCGTTGGTTTAAAATTGTATATCAGTTTATATTCTTTGAATTGGTTTAATATTTCATGAAAGAAAATAAATAAATGAGTATTAAATATTTTATCATCATAAGAATTGGGTCTATCATATCTTGGATTTTCTCCATCATACCATCCAAATTTTAATTCCATATCATTTTGAATTTTCGAAGATAAATCTTTATGAAGAATTATAAAATGTTTTGTTCCTATTTTATCTAAAAAACTCCACAAATTATTTCTTTCTCTTTCAAAATGATAATGATTATTTATATTTAAAACTTCTAAAATTAAATCAATAGAAGAATTTTGTATTTCATCTATTAATTGGTTTAATTTTTTCATTCTTATATCTTTTAAAATAAATATAAAAAAGGCAATTAAAATTAACTGCCTTATTCATTTATTTCTCATCTTCTTTCAATAATACTCCAAGTCCGTTACAATGTGGACATTCTTTCAAAGGAACTTCTATTTCTATCTTGAGTTTTTCTAAATAATCATTTAATTTTTCTTTACACTCATCATAATTTTTTCCTTCAAATTCTGGTGCCGGTTTGTAAGAATTTCCAATACCAATATCTAAAATTCTTATATCTCGATTCCGTCTATAATCTGTAATATATTTAGGTCTTTTTAATGTACCCATATTTTTTTGATATGGTTCTGGTTTATGTTCAATTCTCTTTAATACAACAAAAGAAAAATCATAATCTGAATAAATTCTTGCATAATTTAAATTGCAGTTTGTTTTTACAAATTGCCTTATCAATCTAAAACTTTCTTTATAATCTATTTTAGTCGGTTTAGTGACTAATAAAATTGAAGGAGTGGTGATAACATCAATTAAATTATGACTAACTTTTTCTGATATTTGTTTAATTTCAAAATCATTTATTTCAAAAGCTATTTCTATTTCTAAATCAACTTTTAAATATTCTGCTTCTGCAAGGTCATATTTATATGAATATAGGCCGGCAATATTTTCTTCTGGTCTATAATCAAATTTCACTGGCAATAATTCTGAAGTAGGGTATCCTTCTTTTAATTCCCATCTTTGATTTATTTTGTTTCTTGGTTGTAATTGCCGTAATTCTAAAGGAAGAACTTTACAAAAAAACCAATCTTTATGATATGTGGGCTCAATATCAACATCAAATTTAAAATTAAGATTAGAACTTTTTAATTTTGAATCAAAATATTCTTTATATTCTACGTTATCACTAATATAAAATCCTTTGTCTGTTTTAATTGCTATTATTTTCATCTTTTTACTGCCTCCCAAACTTTAATTAATTTTTCTACTAATTCTACTTCTATACAATCGACAATTTCTTCATTCTCCCAAGGTCGTTCATCTTGCATTTCAGTTGCTCCGACTGAATAATAGGCACTATAAAATTTACCTTTATCTTCAAATATAATTTCATGATAGATTGACCAACGATCATTGTCTACAATTGTATCTAAAATCGCGTTACTTGGTAACTTTAATTCTTTTTTCAGATAATCTCTGTGCAATTTAATTTTCATAACTTTGATATTTAAAAAACATAACTAAAAAAGAATTGGATATTATTCCAATTCTTTTTCTAAAGCTTCAACTTCTAATCTACGTCTTTCTTCAGGACTGATAAGTTGATTTAATTTATTTTCTTTTTCTTGCAAATCTCTTTTTTCTTTGGTAATGTTTTTGATATTTATAATTGTAGAAATATCTTCTTTCCAATTATCATATGATTTACCGAGATGTTCAAATTTCAAATCTAAATTGAGTTCTTTACAAGCAGTTTGGAATGCTTCATTTTTTACTGTTAGCCAACCTAAAATTTCGACTAATGATTCAATAGGTTGAACATGAAGATTACAAGGATTTTCGTTATATCTTGAAAAGCTACAAGATGTATTATACGTGGGTCGTTCTAATTTTGCTAATTTAGCTTTTTTCTCTTGAATAATTTCAAAAAGTTTTTTAATTTTAATGTCAATGCTTTCCATAAAATTTGTTTAAATTGTAAATAAATAAATTAATAATTTTTGTATATAAATATAAGAATTTTCTAATAATCCATTTTTTCTTTATATCCGTTCTTATATACTATAAAATAATTCTTATAAAATTCTGTTTGTAATTGTTCTGCGGTAATAATTCTTTTATCTTTAAACACTGAATATCTTTGATTTTGAGGAGATTCATAAATGTACTGCAATTCTATTATAAAATCGTTGGTATAAATACTCTGATATCCATTTTGTCTGCTTTCTTGCTCGGCGTGATATCTATAAAGTTTATTTTCTATAATTTTAACTGCTACGCCACTACTATATCTTGTGACATCATTTTTCATAATATGTGTGCCAAGTTCAAAATAATCAAATTCAGAACAATAAGGAGTAGCATTAAAATATCTATCAATTAAACCTGCAAGATTTGAATGTTCTTCTTTTGAAACAATTGCTTTAAATGTAGTTAATGATTTAGTTGGAGCAAATGTTGTTTGCTTGTCCGCATCCATAAAAATAAAATGTTTTTCAAGCTTTGGTATTTTATTTTGATAATTCTTTCTTCCATTCTCATTTTTTGGATATTCCCAAACTCTATAATCAAATTTTCCAAGATAAATAAATTTTTCTTGGCGATTGTTTTCATATGTATATCCAGGAACTAAATCTTTTACTCCAATTTTACCGGTTTGTAATTCAGTATATTCTTTTGATTTTTTGTAATCAAAACTATCACAAGGTAAAAGAATTAAATCTTTCCCCTCCCAAGCATATATAAATTCTCCTTCCAATCCTTTTCCTTTATATGCATTGCAGTTTTCTAATATAAATAGAAGATTTTGAATTGTAATTTCAAATTCAAATCCCCTCGGATCATATACTCTTGAATAAGTTTGTCTATGATTCCATCCAGATGATCCTCCACCGGCTTTTTTATTTAATACAAATCCAGAAGTAGGAATATTTTCAAATTCAATTGGTTCTATTGTTGGATCGTTTGATCTGTTAGATATATAAAATGAAAACTTTTCTATGCTACCCAGTTCTTTATATGCTTCTTCTAAAGTATTAAACTCTTTTCTTTCATATTTTCTGGTTATATCATTATAAACTGATTTTCCATTAGAAACAAGATATTTTGCATCTCTAATATATCTTTCTAATTTTTTAGAATTAAATTCTTCATCTGGCATATATTTCTCTCTCCAACCTTCCCATGAAGTTTCTTTCCGCCAGATTTTGCCATCGTGATAGATTACATATCCTAATTTTCCTGTATAAGTACCTGTTCTTAAATTGAATCCTACCTTACATTTCTTAGGTATGAATAATTGTGTTGTCGCCATTTTTTTTATATTTGATTTAATATTTGATATAATTTATTTTCTTGTATATTTTTCCAACTATTTTCTTCATCTTGAATGTAGGCAATAATATCAAAATCTTTTTTTCCAATTCGTATTTCGACAGAATTTCCTCTGCCATTATGTAAAGTAGAAAAATCAAGATATAAATTATCTTCCTTATCGTTAGTTCGACCCGAAAAATAATGATATCCTTTTTCCGACATTATAGAATGCAATGCCAATAAATTCATAAGATGATTATTAATTAAAAATTAATTTTGTTTGATTTAATTCAATATTTAATTTCTCATATTCTTTAATCAATAATTCAATTTCTTGTTTTACTGATTTAAGATTTTTAAGAGTTTCAATTGTAATTTTCTTTTCTAAATTTGGAAAATCTTGTTGATATAAAGTTGTAGATTCTAATCTGAATTTAGAATTAAACATTAATCCGTCTTCCTTATACATTATTCCTTTCTTATTTTTGGAACTGAATATTCTTTTAGAGTTCATAGTTTTTTATTTTTATCTACTACAAATATACAAAGAAAAATGATAAGAATAAAATTTATTCTTCATTTATTTTTTCATATACCACTATTGTTTGTTCTTTCGGTTCAACAAAATAAAAAGAAATATCTGAATCAGATATAGGCGAAATATCTAAGCTTGCATTTATTTTAACATATTTATCTTTTGTTTTAATGACAACATATTCCTGCCCATATTGAACAATATGATTTTTATAAAATGGATCACAATTGAATAATATATCATCTATGGCAAAAAATAATATTACAGAACCGATAAAAAATTCTTTTTTATACCTTGAATTTGAATTAAATGTGTCTGATAATTCTTTATTAGATGAAATGTATTCAAAAATAAAGTTAGCTAAATGAGTTTGTGCGGATTCTTTTATATTCATATTTTTTCAAAATGAACACTATTAAATTTTCCTTCAATTCCTTTTAAATATAATTTGGTGTGCCAAGAATGAATGTCAACTCGTTCAATTTCATAAATGGTGTATGAATCCAATACTTCTCTTGGGTCGCCATTGTTTCCCCATTTTACTTGTGCATCTGTTGCTTCTATAAATGTAACTTTATCTCCTTCATTAAAATCTACCCAAGGGGCGGCAATTTCAATTGGTCTTTGTTTTAATATATCTCTTCCTTCTTGAATTGCTTCTACAATTATTCCATCTGTGAGTTGTCTTCTACCAATAGGAGTATCAATTATACCCATTAGATTAGCAATACAATCATACAATTTTTGTTCATTAATCTTTTCCATTTCTTTTTATTTTAGCATTTTAAAAAATTCATCAATTTTTTCTTTAATTATTCTCCAGTCATATTCTTCAATATCAAATTCGTTATCATTTATCTTTAATGTGATATATCCTTCTTCATGATTTATGCTTACATCAAGATATTGTTCGTTATTGTGTTTAAAAGAAACTTCTTCTATTTTATATTCTAACATTTTAGTTTAATTTTCATGTGCCAATAAAAAATTCGGATTAATAACTTTAAAAGATAAAATCTTTTTACCATCTTTAATACATCTGATTACAACTCCTTCTCTTTCAATATCTGGATTGATTAAAGACTTACCTTTGCTGAATTCAACTAATTCTTGAACAGTAGATCCTAATTCAGCCAAATCACATATTTTCACTAATGGTACACAATTCAAATTATTATCATCACAAAATCCTTTCATTTTTTCATAATTATAATGATAACCATTATGAATTACATTGAATACCCACATTGTAGGTTCTGAAATTTTATATTTATTTCCTTGTACGTTTGTATTTCCTTGTTCTCCTTGAATAATAAAATTGCCTTTATATGATTTACAAATCTTTTCTAAATTATATTTCAGTGCAATTATCCAATATAAACTATTTTTATTATTATTGACAATATTTCTACTGGTAACAATAAATTCTTTTTTACTGAATATTTTAAATAAAGGAGTATGTTTTGAAGCCCAAGTTCCAGATTGATAATCTACTTTTTCTGTAACATATACTTCATAGTCTTTGAATTGCTCTACTATCTGCGGCATCGATTGAATTCTCTCCTCATCAGTTTTAGAAACAAAGGATGGATAACCTTTTTCTTTCTTTGCCGGTCCAAATGATTTTCTAAACCAAGGATACTTCATTAAATATCTTGTTGCAGCATAATTTTTGGTCCAATGCTTTGCCTGAGTTTGGGCTTCAAATTCAGATGCTTCTGTAGGAGTAAGATATTTTTTAATACCTAACAATTCAGTTACATCGTCTCCTACTTCAAATTTTCCTGTTTCACTCATACCAGAAGACAAGCTTTGTAAAATAGGTAATACCAAACCTTGACTAATCTGTCCTCTTAATTTAATTGTTCTTACTCGAAATTTTCTTTCTCTTAAGAATTCATATTCGGGTTTTTCTGGCATGACACTATCTACTTCTACATAGATAATTTTATCTCCAATTTTAAATGATCCTTTCTTGACCACGCATTCCCATCCCAATACTCTTGCAACTTCAATTTTGTCTGCGCCCACTATTGGGTAAATATCATTGATGATTTCAATGTGAGCTAATTTTCTTTCCATATTTATATAAAAATTTATAAGTTTTAATTCTTTTTAATTGTTGATCGTCATTGCAGATACAACCATATTCACAGCATTCTACTCGTTTTTCAAATTTTATTTGAAAATTATTTCTGATATATCAGAAATAAAATAACCGATGATAAAAGATATCATTCCAACAAAAGCAATGTCTTTTATAAAAACAATGCACATGAAGATTAGCGGCAATCCAATCCAAAATGGAACATACTTCTTAATTTTTTTCATTGTCGTATATTTTTATTTAAATTATTCTGTATGATACATTAAAGTGCATAATAAATGATTATAGTCTCCCGACATACATTCATTCAATACTTCATCAATTTCTTCTTTTGTCCAACCTTCTTTTCTTGCTTGTGAACTAAATGCTCCCATTAAAACAAATGCATTTCCATTTAACCCCACAAGTTCCAAAGTTACTTTTTTTCCAATTTTATTTGTCATGTCTTTTATATTTTTACACTACAAATATACAACGAATAAATGAAACAAACAAATAAAAATAATAAATTAAGCAAATTGCACCTTATAAACGGCAATGCTATAATCTTTCATTTCCCAAAACTTCCAAAATGGTTTTTTGTAATGAATATCTTTTTGAAAATTTAATATTATTCCTTCACCTTTCATTCTTTCGACATATGCCTCTTTTAGAGAATCTGCATCCTGTTTATTGCTTGGAATCAATATCGTTATAGTTTCATTGTCTATGTCGATTCGATCTGTTTTCAATCCACTTCTTGAAATGGAAATCCTTTTTACCTTTTTCATAATTAAAATTGTTAAGTTATTTTTAATTTATTTTTTTTATATCTTTCGAGAGTTGATTCATCTTTCATATTCATGATCAAATAGTCGTTATACATTTAAGACCATGTATTTTTAACATATTTAGATAATTCATCATTAAATTCTCTCGTTTCCAGCATCATTCTCCATTTTCTTTTAAAATGCCAACCAACAATCGACCGCCTTGTAAATATTTGAAATTCATATCTGATGCATTCTTCGTAAATTAACGCTCTATACCGTATTCTATTTGTTAAATATATAAATTCACTTTCTTTAATTTCTGACATAATTTTAATTTATTTCTTCATAAAACATCCATTCAATTCCATCGAAGTATTTTTTGGAATTTAAAAATTTTTCCATGTGTTCAGTGGAAAGAAAGTTTAATTTTTGTTTTCTCCTATCAGTAAAATATAAAACAATAGTATTTTTCTTTTCATTCTTATGCATTTTAACAATTTGATGAGGATTAATGTATATCATAGTTAATAAAATTAATTGATTATTAGTATTTGTATTTCTAATATTATTCCAATTGCTTGAGAATGGAGTAGTCGTATTGAATTGAAATAAATGATGATGTAATAAAAGGCTCATAATTATTTTATTAGGTGTAAGGGTTGATAATTCAAAACTCTATACGTTTCATCTTCGTTCATTTCTATTTTTATTGTATCCATTTCATTAATTGGAAGAGTATGCAATAATTTATAAACTTCAGCATAATGATCTTTACTACAACCTTTTAATTCTTTTTTATCTTCAAACAAATAATCTTTATAATAATATTTTCCAGATGTAGTGTTTAAGGTTTTTAATTGAAATGTATTGGCCTTTACTTTATATCCTTGACCCAATAATTTTAATTCTAACAAAGTATCAGTTTCTTTAAAGCAAGGAAAAATATTGTCTTTATATTTAATTACCAATTCATCTGGACCCATTAAAAATATTTCTCCTTTATTTGTTATTGAATTATCTTCACTTAATATCTTATAAATTTGTTTAGTCATTACATACATAATTTTTGCTTGCCTCATAGGATTTAAATGACCAAAAATAATTTGTCTAATATATTTAGAATTTTGAAAATAAGGAATAGAAGTAAAATCTTTTATCAAATCTTTATATTCATGGTATTGATCAAATGGAGCAAAACTAATAAATTTAAAAGATTGAAAATTTCCTGAAACTAAATCAATAGAAGTAAAATATTTTCCAATGTTATATTCTTTGTATAATGAAGACATTCGTCGAATATCACTTGGTTCTGGAAACATGGCTCGTACAAAATTAAAATAATCTTCATCAATAAAATGATTGCTATAATCTGCAAATTGTTTCATATGATTAGCTACAATTCCTTCTTTTTCTTTTGATCCTACCAATCTTTTATTTTCATTAAAAAATCCATCTTCAGATCCAAGAGTATTAATTGCATCTATCAATAATTCATATTCTTTTGTATTTCCAAATAAATTTAATTGATATGAAAAATACGGTTCAATATGAGTATTAATGTGAAGAGAATAATCTTTTATAAATCGTTGTTTTAGTTTATCACTTATTTGCATGTTTCTTTTGTTTTATTTTATCCAACATAAATTTAGTCACCACAGCTCTATGATCTAAAAAATTATAAACTTCGCCAATTGTAAATCCATAATTGATATCAGATTTTTCTTCGGTGCACATCATTTTTAAAACTTCCATTTGTTTTCCGGTTGCTTCGCATAACCATTCTAATTTTTCAAATTCTTTTTTTGTTACTTTATATTTCATGATTTAGTTTTTTTAATTCTTCATTAATTTTTTGTAACAACCTGTCTGTTTCTGGTAATAAGTCTTCTGTATAGCAGGTAATAGAATTTCTTTTTCTCCAATATTTCCCGCCAAATCCAAATTTACCTTGAAACCTCCATTCGTCACATACATCTTTATCGAATAATACGTGGTTGTCAATAAATGAATCTCTTTCCTCCTCTCTTGCTCCGCCATAATTTACCAATATATCATAAATCTTATTGGCTGTTTCTATTGTTAATGGTTCCATGTCAAATATTTTCTTGGTGATAATCAAATGATATATTAATTTCATGAATGGTATGGTTGTGATCATCTATAATTTTATCTATATCACAATGCCAACCTTCATGTATTGCATGAGTTAATCCTAAAATTATTGCTTCTTTAAAAGAAAATCCGTACACAATTTTTTCTTTTCCATTTTTAAAATATATTCTATAAGCAGTTTGTCTCATGATTTTTGTATTAATGATTTAAATCTTTTAGCCATAATAGGTAAAATTACTGCCGCAACAGATATCATTTCCACCCAGCTAGATGAACCAAAATATTGAGTCGATAGTTTTCTAATTATAGAATCTTCTGAAAATGTTTCTTGTTGAAGTTCTTCAGAAATTGATATCAGTTCTTCATTTGTTAATTTGTTTACATCTATGAGTTCCATTTGTTCAGTTTTTTATATTTCACATTACAAAGATATAAATAATTTTTGAGATAAACAAATTTTTTTATAGTTATATGTAAAAAATATGATAAAATTAAAAAATATTATCTTATCTATCATACACGAAGCGGACGAAGATAGAAAGAAAAAAATTCAAAACAAGATAGATTCTATAGAAGCAAACATGCAAAAGAAAAAAGAATTAAAAAACATAAAGAAAAAATATGCAGATAAACAAGTAGATTCTACAGATGCAGTAAAACAACAAAAGACTGATCAAAAGGATGCAGAACAAAATAAAAAATTAAGAGATAGATTAAAGAAAGCTAAAGAACAATTAAAATCAGCTAAATAAATTTATTTTATTTTTATTCCTATCAATAAAATATCGTCTGTCTGTTCATTCGTTCCTTTCCAATTATTAATAAATCTTAAAAATTTATCTTTTTGTTCTTTAATGCTCTTCTTATAGTTTGTTAATAATAAATGATTAAATCTTCTGTATTTTAATTTCTTATCATCTGGACCTCCTACTTGATCTGTAAATCCATCTGAAAAAATATACAACATATCATTCTTTTTTATGTCTAAGGTATAGTTGGTAAATAAACCATAATTTGCTTCTGGAGAGATTGAAAATCTATTTCCTGGTATTATTTGCAATTCATTATTTCTTATTAAAAAAAGTTTATTTATAGCACCTGCAAAATCAATTTTATTTTCTTTTTTATACAACGCTATTAAAGCAGCATCCATTCCATCATGAACAGGTTCTGTTGTATATTTATATAATTTTTGAAACATATCATTTAATTTATTTAATATTTCTCCTGCATTTTGATTTGGCTTATTATCAGTAATACTTCTTAATGTTACCAATCCAATAATAGATAAAAATGCACCTGGGATACCGTGGCCCGTACAATCGAATGCGCCAATAAAAATTTTATCTTCTGTTTCTTTTATCCAATAAAAATCGCCACTGACAATATCTTTAGATTTAAATAAAATAAAAACATTGGGTAAAAGTTTGTGAATATAATTATCCGTCGCTAATAAATTTTTTACTAATCGTTCTGCATATGTCATACTGTGATGCGTATCAGAAGTAATAATATCTAATTGTTCTTTTTCAGTTTGAATTTCATGAATGATGTTAGTATTTTTATCTTGTGTCTTAGATAAAGATTTGTATTTAATTGTGAATATTATACCACCAATTAAAATTATGCAGCATAGTATGATTATGAAAGTTGTCATTCTTTTATTAATAATTATAAAATAACTTTCTTATATTTATTTAAAAAACAAATTATATGGCTTTATTCGGTACAAGTAGAGATGCTTCTTTATTTAGACATCTTAACAAAGAAATTATAAATAATATTATTGAAACAGTTGTTGATGTCTATAAAATGGATATCAAGGTAAATAAATCTAATATGTATGGTGAAGTAGAAAAAAGAATATGGTTAGATCCTGTTAGATTCGCTTGTCTTATAGCTAAAGATGAACCTTCAGATAAATACGAAGAAGCTGGTTACGATAAAGCACAAACTATAAAATTTTCTATACTTCGAGATGAATTGGTAGAAAAAGATTTTGTTATTGAAGCGGGAGATGTATTTCATTGGAATAATATTTATTGGGAAATTGATCATGTTTTAGAAAATCAATTTTTAATGGGTAGAAATCCAGACACAAATAAACAGATAGATGACGAATGGGGTTGGAATGTTAGCGTTTCAGTTTTAGGACATATGACTGATAGAAAGAGTATTCAAATTGAAAATACATTTACTGGAACAAATAAAAATGAAGCATATATGTAAACTCAAGCTGATTTGGGCATATTCTTTTTGTAATGCTCTTTAATCATTTTTGGATCTCTTCCAGGAACTATATTATAATCGGAAGTTTTATTTGTCCAGAATAGTGGGCATAAATTTAAAAAATATGCTTTGGTTTCTTCTAAAGTCATTAAAGAAATATTATAGTCTATCGGAATTAATGCCATTTTCTATTTTTTAATAATAAATATAAAAAATTATTTGATAATATACAAGTGTTTTTTTGGTCTCGTGCAAGCGGTATATAATATTCTATTTCTTTCAATTATATTTGGATTGTTGGAAATATCTGGATAATGAACAATTGTGTTTTCATAAGTTGATCCTTGCGCTCTGTGGCAGGTCAAGGAATAGTTGTAATGAAATTGAATATATTTTTCTTTATATAGGTAATACAATTTCCAAATATTTGACTTCTCTCTTTTATCCATTACTTTTAAAGCCAAAGATTTTAAATCTTTAAGATTTTTTTCATAAATTTCTTCAGAATCTTCGTGTATAATTTTTAATTGATAAGCTTTTCCATCTCTATCATTTGTTGCAATTGCATCATAATATTTTAATTCATCGTCGCTGATTTCTAATATTACTTCTGTCTTTATTTCATATGAATCAATTATTAATTCATCATTGTTATTCAATACAATTTTTTTATTTTTTATTATTGGAGCAGTTAATATTATTTTTTCTTGTTCCATTAATTTTGGTAATTCATCCGTATCATAAAGTAAATGTCGAATAATACCATTATATTTTTCTACTTCATTATTTGTCCAAGCTAAAACTTTTATAAAGTCTGCATCATTTCTTGCCTCGATCGTTGTAAATTGTTTTAATATTTCTATTTGTTTTTCAAAATCATCCTTATCTACTATTGTTATATCTTTTTTCAATTCTAAAGATTCATATAAAGAATTAAAATCGAAATACTCTTCTTCTAAATTATTTTTTATATGATTAGATAATACTATTATTTTACTTTGTTCTTCTTGACGGTATATATTTGTTAAATGATATTTCTTTATATTGTAATTTTCTTGGAATTTTGGTAATAAAGGAATAGCATCTAATTTATTAATAGGCGGTATTTGATACGGATCCCCAACAAAAATAATTTTTAATCCTCTTCTTTGCTCTTCTAATAGATGATAAAATATTTGATCTTCTAACATCGGAACTTCATCAAGAAATAAAATTTTCAATCCTGTAATTCTATTCCAACTGTCATAATCTCGAACAAATGTAACTTCTCCGGTATTTTGATTTAATTCTGGTCTTAATCCCAATAAAGAATGAATGGTGCCAAATACCAATACATTTGATAATTCAGATAATTCATTTTCTAATACTCTGGTAGCTTTGTGAGTTGGAGCACATAATCCAATTTTATTTTTAAATCTGCTACTGATTTCGTTTACAAGAGTTGCAATAACGAAAGTTTTACCAGACCCAGCGGGACCAGTTAATAATTGCATTTGGGGATTAGGAACATAAAGGTATCGTAATAAATGACCAAATACTTCCTTTTGTTCATTCTTTAATTTAAGTTTATTCATATCGAAAACATAACAATAAAAATGCTAATAAACAATTTTTTAATCATTCACATCTACAATAACCGTAGAATTATATTCATCTACAAAAGATAATTTAATATCTTGATTTGCATTTAAAAATATTTCTTTATTGTATAATGAGGAGGAAATATAAGTGGCAGAAGAAAAATCAATTCCAGTAAAATCAACATTAGATTTAGTATCAAGTAAATTCCAAGGAATAGATCCAGATACATTTGAAATATTATTACCAAAATTAATATCATTGCTACCAGAAATTAAAAATACATTATAGCAATTATTACCAAAATTAATATTATTGCAATTCGTACCAAGCACGATATTGTTATAATCAGAAAATCCACTATCTGTTTCAGTTATTCTACCAATAAAATTATTTTCACTTCCAGATCCAAAAGTAGAATAATTTGAACCACTGTAATATGATAAAACTTCTCTATGATCAAAATAAGCAATATTATTATATTCGTTAATTCTATATATAATTTTTCCTGGTCTACTTGTAGAAGTTACTTCAGTTACATTATCATTGAAATCATAATAAATTATATCTGCAGGATTTGTTGAACTTTTAACTATTTTATCAAATGAATTAGCTGTCAAAGCGGTAAGTATAATTGGTTCGACACTACCTGATAAGAGTGTTCCTGTTATTGGTTGGTTATATATTGTTTGAAAATTTGTTATTCTATATACTTGTCCAATTTCTAATAATGACGAGGTTTTTAATGCCTCTAATTCAGAATAAGTATGATCTTTTATTCCTACTGAAATCGTATCACTGTAAAATGGTAGATTAGCCCAATCAGTTACACTATCACCAAATTTAAAATCTAATAAATCTATATCATATCCTATTTCACCTATATGTAATATTGGATTATTTAATGCCCAATTTGCGGTTGTATCTCTTCGAATGTAAATTCTTTTTATTGCCATAAATTATTTTTATTATAAATATAATCTTTTTAAATAATTTATTGGTTTTCTTCAATTAAATCAAATATAATATCCATTTGATCCACAGAAATATCAATAGGAAGTTCTGATAGATTAATTAATTTTAAAGTTATATCTGAAGGTAAATATAAGAATTTTTTTGAATTGATGAGAACCTCTTGTCGGTGCATTAAAATATCATTATATTCAGATTTAAGTTTTTCAAATTCAATATTAAAAATAGTTGCATGAGTTTGTATAAGATATGTTTTATTTACAATGATTGGATTTTCAGTTTCATCTTTATCGGAATATTCTATACATAGAGCTTCTCGCTTTCGTTCAAATTCCATAAATTCTTTAGATGGTTTTATCATCTCATTGTATATTTCAACTAATTCCATTATCTTTCGTTTATTGTAGATAATTTTATAAGCAAAGATATCACCTGATAAATTGTTTAATTGTTCTAATTTAGAATATAAATCTATTACTTCTTTATTGGTAAATTGTTTCATAGCGAGAATATTTCGTTTTCATGTATTAAAATTAATTTAGCTAAATCTTTAAACTCATCTATTTCTATTAAAGCTCTATCATTAAACTTTGTAGATAGTAAGATATATTTTGGTTTATCTTTTTCATATGAAATTTCTATGTGACCTTTGTTGTATTTCATCTTTTCTTAATTTTTAATGTATCTAATAAATTCATAAATTCTTCTACTGTAAATTTAGAATATTTGTTATTTATAATTGTTACTTCAGATAATAATTCTGGTTTATTATTTGCAATGTTATACAATACATCTAATCCTTGACTCGGCCAAAATATTTGATTTAATCCAACTGTTCCTAATAAATTGGCTTCTGTTAGATCTGTTTTTTTTGTGTTCGGTAATAAAATGAAATATTCCATGTTTGTTATTTTATAAGAAAACTATCTTGTATTTCTTTCCCCCATTTTTGTAATGACCCCATGTCGCTGTTTACTCTAATCCAATCTCCATACAGTTTATGCTCCCAATAAATTGAACCATCGTATTTTTCATTATATAAAAATTTGCCTTTTTCACCTCTTTCTCCGTTCCAAGTGTAGCCGTCATTAATCATAAATGTAATTTTTTCACCTTCTTTAGGTTTTGAAATTATATCTTTTAATGAATATCCTTCTTTAATTATAGCATTAATTTTATTGACATTATTATAATCAAAATCATAGTTAAAATTTAAACCGAGATCAAATAATTCTTTTATTTCTAATTCTGCTTTTGCTGTATTCATGATTTTTTATTTAAGAGTAAATTTCAAATTCTTCATTAATTGGTTTATCTTCTTTATCTATTGTAGAAAATTTATATTTATCAACTATCAATTCAAATGGAGTTATAGCTTTAACATATTTTTCTCCTAATCCTTTCTTTATATAAGATAAAGTGACATGAGGCCAATATTCGTCGTAATCAGATTTATATTGAAAATTTTCTTTTATTAATTGATTTAACAATCTCAATTCTGTACTTTCTACATCAAATTTTACTACATCATAATCTTCATTTTCAAACAAAGAAATATTTTTAAATTTAACTTTTATTTTATGATTTGGAATTAAGAATTTCTTAAGCTTATTTAAATTCACATTATTTCGTAAACCATAGAGGATGGTACAATGTGGTTCAAGTTCTAATCCTTGAATATAATGTTTTGTTTCATCAATATAAATGTCTTCTTCATTGATATACTGTTTTAAATATTCTTCCCATTGAGGAATATCAATTTTTACCATTAAACACCCTTGATATAATTGCATATTTTTTATTTGTTAAAAATTTTTATAATTTATTTTGTATATTCGTTATTTTTTTCTAATTCTTTTTCCCCAAATTTCGCAATATAATCTGCATACATATTTGGAAACCATTCTTCTAATGTAAATTCTTTATTTATTTTTTTCATATCTTGTAAAGAAAGAAAGTAAAAATAACTGCTTCTTTGATTGATAATATAATCTTTAAATGTCATATTTTGATTAAAATTTAATTGTTTTTATTCGTCTCCATAATTTTCGTTGCACATTTTACATTGATCTGCAAATACATCATCATCAGTTATTATTCCAAGATATCTGCACCCATTCCAATTCTTACTCAATGTTTTATAATACTTACAAGGAATGACATAATAAATAGTCCAATCTTCTTTTTTATTATTCTTTTCTATATCTGGAGTATAACAGTATGGTCCTTCAGGAATAATTTTAGAATTGTATTTATGCTTGAAGAATATTAATAGTTTACTCCAAAGCATAATCAATAAATTCCTAAACCAATATAATCTTAGACATTTCATTAAATACTATTATCTGGTTTTCTATATGGAATAAATCCCCATTTATGTTTAAAAAATCCCATTGCTTGCCCTTCTTTTTGTCTGAATTGATCGTGTATTTGCCTTGTAGAATCTTCATCTACATTAATAGTTGCTTTACCACTAAAATGATAAAAATTAACATCATGAATTCTATAACTTTTAAATCTGAGTAATTCTAATTTATAGAAAAAATCTAAATCTACACAATGTGGACTATTATACATTAAATCCCATCCACCGACTTTTTGATAATCTATTTTATTTATTACAAAAGGAAACGTCCAACCAAAATTAGTATATTCTCCAAGTTCTTTAATACCTTCTTCATAATCTAAAAATTTATCCAAATCAAAATTATGATGATATATTCCTAAATCTTTCAATATAAATAAATGACTGAATAAATTACCAAAGAATATTGGTTCTATTTGATTGGGAACAAGGAAATAGGGTTGTTCAGATTTTATATTATCAAAATGATTGAATATATTTATGTCCCAATCTCTTGGAAATACATTGTCATCATTTATAATTAATACCTTTTCATATTTAGCAAAATTTACTCCTACATTTAATGAATAAGCTAATCCTTGATTTTGTTTGGATGCATATGCTATAAAATCTGGTTTATCTTTATATTTTTCTAATATTGGTTGATTTAATTCTGGAAATCCGTCTACCACGACAATTACTTGATGATTTATGTTTTGAGTCTTATATAAACTATCTAAACATATATCTAAATATTCGGGTTCACGCAGTGTGGGAATAATAACGGTTAAAGGTTGTAAGGGCATAACAATTGTTTATTTTTAATATTAAGAAAACATACAAAATTTTCTTTTAAAAAACAAATTATTTTTTAAAACTTTCTTCTTTAATTAATTTCTGATATTCTTCTTGGATAATTTTTTGTAGCTTTGATTTTATTTTTTCTTCTGGTATTAAATATTTTTCTTTAGATAATTGTAAAACATCTTTTAATCGTTTTAATGAAGATTCTAAATATCTATGTAATTCTTCATCTTGTAGCACCGGATATAATTTCTGTTTTATTGACGCCAATAATTTTTTTAATTCTATAGCATGGTCAAATTGTTTTTTATTTACAGGTAATCTATAAATTTTTTCATCAATTTTATTTTTCATTTTTTATCTATTATAGGGATTTCTGGAAATAAGATTTTTAAAGAGTCTATTTTAGAATTCAATTCATTCATTTTTTTGGCGTTCTGTTTATTATACCAATCCACCTTAGCGTTATAATTTTTTGATATAATCTTGAGTGTATCCATCAAATGCTTTGTTTCTTTCTGTTGTTGAATATTCATTACAGAAAATGCATTTAAAATGCTGTCTTGAGATTTGGTCAGCCTCTGATTTTCTTTTACTGTTTCCTTCAATTCCTTTACTCGCTGTTTGTTTGAATTCCTATCAAATAGCATATAAACAAATAGTCCGAATAAAATTCCTAACCCAATGAGGATTAGATTTGATTTCAATTCTGGTTTCATGATTAAGTTATTAATTTTTATTACCCATTTTTTTAACTTCTTCAATTAATTTTATTAACATTTTATTTAATTTAGATATATCATTTGGCATAGAATCTGAAAGAACAGTATCTACTTCTAATTTCTTTCCGTTTTCAGAATGAATTAACACCCGATATAATCCGGCTGCCTCTGGTTTCCATTTTATTTGAAATGGTATTACCCATTTATAATCTTCTTCATTCAATTGTTTCTTCAATTCTTCTCGAATGATTGTTCTAAGTTTAATTTCGTTTTTATTCATAAAATTATATTTTACTAATAAATATAAAAATATTTTTTTTATTTAAAAATCTAATATTTATTACAAAAGAAATGGCAGAACAAAGTGCATTACAAAAAGGATATCAAAAATTTTTTAATGAAATATTAAGAAAGTATGGTGTCACTTCTCAAGCACAAATTAAAAATTCAATAACCAAGAAACAATTTTTCAAAGACCTTCAGGAGGGATGGCAGAAACGCAGAAGAAGAATAAAAGATCCAGAACAATTGAAAACCAAGTTCACTGCCCAGTATTTGAAGCACATCAAACGAAGATTTAATCTTCCCAAAAATGATCTCGAATCCGGCATGTTTTGTGAGCTCAGGTACAGCACGATAAATAAAAAAACAGGATTAAAAAATCCTCCAAAAAAATATTTTGTGCTCATACTTCACCCGAATTGGAAGAAAAAAATGCACGCTTTAAGGCTAGACTTCGTCAAACCGATGTGGACAAAGAAATTAGTAAATGAAGTTGGTTTAGTTACCTGTACTTATAATAAAGCATGTGTGAAATTAAATGTCCAGCAATTATTATTAGAAGAAAAAGATAGTAAGAAATTTTATATAAAAGAGTTAAAGAAAAATATGACTAAAAAAT
>Ga0209416_1000726_pt1 | contig 30316 bp, 41 predicted proteins | sample RifGroF1_FD_184001 | JGI IMG/M metagenome (GOLD analysis project Ga0209416, IMG submission 184001) | Groundwater microbial communities from Rifle, Colorado, USA - Groundwater F1 (SPAdes) (version 2) | ecosystem: Environmental > Aquatic > Deep subsurface > Groundwater | place: Rifle, Colorado...
CTATAAAGATTGGGATGAAATAATACAAAAGGTGGTATGGAGCATTAAAGATAGGATGAAAGAGTGTATAAACTGAAAATATTAAGTTCGTATAAACGTACTAACAAGTTCCCACGCCCCCAGCCAAGTTGTGTGCCTTGGAACTGTCGTGTTCACAAATAAATATGGCCTTACCTTTATGTCCGTGCGGATCTGAAAAATTATACGAAGAATGTTGCTATAAAAAGAAAGACCCTAGTGGAAAACCTTTATTTTTTAGAGGAGCAATGAGTGGTGACGAGAAGGGAAATTGGCACCCACTTCCAAATATTAGGTTAAAAGTTATTCTTGTAACACACGCTGTAGATAAACATAGAGATTTTGCACAAGAATTAGCGATTAAATCGAATCTTCCTGAAAAATATCATAAAGATTTTGTAAATGATTATGGCTTATTTTATCAATCATACGAACATCTTCTGGAATCATTGGAAAAACCTAGCGGTGGGGGTGTTTCTTTTCAGACAGATTCTATCGAGGTCCGAAAATATTGGAGAGACTTCTTATTTAATGGAAGGGTCATGCTTGATTTTGTGGGCCTACACTCTAAAGAAGCATTAGGCCTGACCCAAAAGATTGGTGGTTTGAACAAGAAGAAGTTCGCTTTATTATTAACTTTTCTTGAGAAACAGGGTGCCACAGATAAAAGGTTTTTGGGTGTGAAAGTCAAACTAGAACCATTAAAAACGGACGTACTTAGATTCATTGATTTTAGAGATAGGGAAAAAACTTCTGGAAATACCATTGCAGAATTTCCGGTTATTGATAGTGAATATGGAATAGTTGAAGGTGGAAAAATAAGTTTAAATGGTGTCGGTTTTAATATGGTCGAATTTGTTAAAAGTTCCTACAATTCCATATATAAACTGACCTTAATTTTGTTAGGAATATAGTCTATAAGAGAATGACGAATTTTAAGACTAAAATTATCAAGAGGCTTACTACAATAAGAAGGGGCTATAACACGATTTATTCTTTTTTTCTGTCTGCTTACCTGGGTAAAACAATTATTGCACTGAACTATATCGATGAGTTGATACTCAACTGGACATTCTATTTCTTTGTTTATAATCCCCAAGGTGAAGGAATTAAGGAGTTTTATAGGGTGGTAAGCATTCAGACGATGGGTACAAAACTTAACTGGCTCAGACAGATTTACATAGGGAACATGAAATTCACAAAAGAGAATGTAATATTGAAATTAAGTCATTCAATTAGCATACTGATAGGCAATCGAACGCTCAAAGAAATTATAGATTTGCTTTCTGAACTTATAGATAATATTCGAAATCCTCTTGCCCACTCCCATTATCTTCTTGGATATGGAAATGATAGCGAGTGGAAGCTAGTATATGAAAGATTCTATTTTAACAAAAAGACCGATGAGATTGAGAGGCCTAAATATACAATACATGAGGCACGAGAATATTTGCAGAAAGTTAAGACGACTCAAATAGAGTTACAAAAGTTATTTGTCACACTCTTAGATTTGCGAAAGTAACTTTAATCATATCCTACCTATACTTCATCCTAGAGAATAAAAGGGTTCCTGACCGGTATACTCAGCCAACACACTCAGCCTGAAATTTGATAAATCGGATTAAGCATAATACTATAGTCACATGACAGATCAAATAAACAATTCAGATGAAACATTTAAAGTAAATGGCGAGGATTTATTAAAAAAAGTAAAAGAATTAATAAACGAAGGCAATATCAGAGAAATAAAAATTCTAGATAAAACCGGGAACACAATAGTAATTATTCCTTTAACTGTTGGTGTGATAGGAGCTTTACTTATTCCTGTACTAGCGATAGTTGGTACTATAGCAGCGTTAGTTACTGAATGCACTATAGTAGTTAAAAGAAAAACCAATTAACCGCGCTGCCCATTCTAATAGACCTAAACTGATTTAGATTCCAGCTAGCGTGTGTAACCATAAAAAAAATGCAACTTTTCTCCGGAATAAATTCAGGATAGGTAAGTTGCTAACCTTTTTAATACGGTGGGACAATTTGACGGTTTAGATACTCATTCGCCCGATACAGGATGCTCGGTTTTTAATAAGTATTCCGCGGGGTAATCTCCGCTCATACCGCCGTCGTCCCATTTAATCTTTACCCGCTGATTTGCCCGGTTATTCGCGTTTATAATAATCTGCACGACCTCTCCTTTCCAACCGGGAAATCCTTTAACAAAAACGTGGTCTCCTATAACCAGTGCGGTACTTTCGTCTTCCATTTAATCCCTCCTTTTCTTATGTTTGGGCGCTATTTTACACGAAACCTCATCTCGTTACAACTATAGGTCTGTAACGGCCGGGCAGAGTACGTTAAATAAATACCCACCACCCAAAACTTGACAACTCCAATAACATATATATAATCATCTATATATGAAAGCCAGATTTCTGGTGATCTTGACAGCGGTATTGGCAGTATTCGTTCTATCCTTAATATATATAAATAAAAACGTTATGGACCAAAAGAGCGCTGTAGAAATTCCTGTGGAAAGTATGGTTTCTGATGAAATACCCGGACAAAAAGAAGTAAACCCCTCCAACGTCGACCCTTCCCTATTTATAACAAGCACCAACATAAATAATAAATTTTTTAAACTTCCCGTGGGTAGGAAACTTGTTTATGAAGGTGAGACTTTGGAGGACGGCACAGAAAAAGTGGAAATATCAATTTCCGGGGAGACTAAAGATATATTAGGTGTAAAAACTCTCATCTACCTGGACAAAGTTTGGCTCGACGACGAGCTTATTGAAGAAACCAAAGATTACTTAGCTCAGGATATTTACGGCAATGTCTGGTATTTCGGCGAGGATGTAAATAATTATGAGGACGGCGAACTATTGGATCACGAGGGTGCGTGGCTTGCAGGAGTTGACGGGGCTCAACCAGGTATCTGGATAAAATCTTCTCATTTAACCGGAGATTCGTATAGGCAGGAATATTACAAAGGTAAAGCAGAAGATATGAGAGACGTTTCCAGTATCGGAGAGCCGGTTCAGATTGCACTCGGCTCTTACACCGACTGTGTAAAAATGTACGACTGGACTCCCCTTGAACCCGACGCGAAGGAGTTCAAACACTACTGCTCGGAAGTGGGTGCAATGGTTCTGGAAACAAAACCTGACACGGGTGAAAGTCTTGAACTAATCAGCATAAATTAAAAAAAGGACCTGAGTTGGGAAACACAGATCCTTAATTGCGGTTTACATATTCCGTTATCAAAGCGTTAAAATCTTTCGAGGATTCCTGATGGGCACTGTGCCCTCCTGGAATTTCTAGGAAATGCGAGCCTTTTATTTTTTTGCTCAGCTCTTTTCCTATACTCAGGGGTAACACTTTATCGCCGGTGCCCCAAACTACCAAAGTAGGTGTTGTGATATTCTCTGCGGTTCCGGAAAGGTTTGTGTTGGTTACAAGTTTTTTAACTTCCCACTTGTAATCACTTTGGTCCTTTTTTATGTTCGCCGTTTTGTAGAACAAATCACGGAGAGATTCTGTGGCATTCTGACCCAGCAAAGAAAACACAGCTTTGCCTGTCTTTGCTAAAACGATTTTTAGTTGGGTTCCTAAGTTTTTTTGTTCAGTACCCGCAGCTGCGACCAGAACCAGTTTCGATAAAGTGTCCGGCCACTTACAGGCATAGAACATTGCCACGCGTCCCCCAAAACTCTTTCCGAGTAAAACGAATTTTTGGAGTTCAAGAACCTGCGTAAAATCCCTTACGAACTGAGCGTATTCAGCAACTCCCCACACATTTTTGGGTTCATCGCTTACTCCGAATCCGGGCATATCAAGCGAAATACAATCAAACTCATTACGGAATTCCGCAATGTTAGACTCCCACGAGCGGCTGGATCCTTCCCAACCGTGTAAAAACACGAGGACCGCTAAAGGGTTGTCAGTGCTGCATTCCCTTGTATACCTTATAGTAAGGCCGTTAACGCTAACTGTTCCGTCCATTAGTCTCCTTTCCTATCCTTTTTGTTGAGATACCGCATTTTACCACCTTTTATTCAAATATTCCTCCGGCTCAAAACCAGGGTTGCGGGTAGCAAGAGCCTTGTGATATACAGCATACCCGTTAACTTTATCTCTCAAAATTTCCCCAAATTCCTCTGCATCTACAAAATGAGCCCTTACCGGTAAACGTTCCCTATTTGTGGGGGTATCCAAGACGTACGATTTATCGGAATCAAAGACTTTACTTAATAAATTCTTAAACCCCTGCGGGTCTTCGTCGGCAAAATTTACCTCTTCGACCATAAACCATGGACAGGTTCCGTCTAGTGTCTCAAACCAACTACTAAGTCTGCTGCCTCCCGAAGTTTCACCGTGGAAAAACATCTCTTTTCCCCGGTAATTGGTTTTTAATATTCTATTCTCAGATGGTGCAAACGTCTCAAATGCCTGCGCCAAAATCCTGGGGGGTAGATTTATTTCATCCGACAACAATTTACCTACTGTGTACATTTCAGCAGTACGTAACGTTGGAGGTAACCTATTATTTAAAAGCCCTTCCGGCAATTCCACGTTGAACCCTTTCCAATCCTTAGGCATGGGGACACTCAGTTCCTGTAAAACCCTGCTGTTAATGTAACCTTCACTTTCTGTCGGCTTAACTCTTACCTTTGACTCGAGTATGTCCTGCTTACTCTCAAACATCCCGGCGTTTATATGTGTGTCGTAAATATTGGTGAGGAAAGCTATGTTTGGTGGAAGCAGTTCGGACAGTTGCGCAACGTGGTCCTTCAGATAAGCGCTATATTCCATAACAATAAACGGCGTATCTTGTTCGACACGATTGATGTAGTGACACATAACGGAAAGCGGGGTCAGTCTTTTCGAATAAAATCTGGTGACTTCGGATTCGGAGGTTTTAAGCAAATGTTCCAAAAAGGCAACTGTTGTTGTCTTACCCACAGATCCGGTAACACCGATAATGTAAGGATTACTTTCGTTTCGGGCGTGTTCATAAAGTTTATGAGCTAAAGAGTCGAGGTCCCTTACCATCAAGTATTCGGCACCACCGGCTTCACCACCGGCTTCTAAACCTAAATGCCATCCCTTATCATAAGCAACTTTTGCAGCTGAAGGTCTTCTGTCAAAGCCATTATCCCAACCCCCTTTTCCTTCAGAATGCGTCGCCAGGTATAAATTTGATTGCAATCCCTCAGGTCTTTGGGGAATTCCCACAACATCTATCCACTCGTACTTCGGGTTATCCTTGATATTAGTTTCTATTACTTCGTCACCTGCAATTTGAGTTATTTCCTCTTTTGAAAATTCCACTTTCCCAATTATATATCAGCGGATCCCGGATAAGGAGTACCTGACCGGGACCGGTAAATCTTTATTTCGCCAATATTCCACGTACAAGTTTATTCAAAACAAATCCGGTTACTACAATATAAAAAAACTCCTAGTTGTGCTTTTCAACATAGGAGTTTAACTAAAATACAATCGTACCTAGCTGGTGGGTAGCATGCTTCTAATTCTGGCCTCAATTCTGTCAGTTTCTTCGCTCAAAATCTTTCGAGCCACACCTCTGGTAATAATTCTTCCTCCAGATTTTTTGGTGTCTTTATCGGAAGTCAGCAATTGAAAAGCAGCTTTCACAAGTCCGGAACACTTACTCATCTCACTCCTCCTATCTAAAGCATATTTTGATTTGCACATATTATAGCACTGCCGTATTTGACACTTGTTTCTTATCGGGACAGCAAAAACTTAACAGGCTAGGTAGAGTCAATTTTGAAGGCAGGTTGTAGTTAATTAGTGCGAACTAAGCTACCCACGAATCAATTTCTTCACAAATTTATTCAGAACAAAACCAACCGCCACAAATATTAATAAATAAAGTAGTGTTCCCAGAGAAGCCGGTAAGTATTTATAAATAAAATCGTGTCTGTACATAATTGGCCAATGCAGTAAATAAATCTCGTAAGAATATTTACCGAAAATGACCAACGCCTCAGAATGAACATTCTTTAACAAAAAGGCCGCTATCAACACCAACATAGTTACGATACTCGACAGCTGTTCCGCCGTCACACCCTTACCCACTCCGGAATGTACTGCTGTGTAACCGAACACGAAAAGTAACCCGGCTACGATAAGATAACGTACAACTCCCGCCAACAAAGAAGTATGAAAAACTTTTAATAAAACCTCCTGAAACTTTACCCCCGGCTTTTTCTCATTCAACCACGCAAAAGCCATTCCTAAAGGAAACAACAAAATATGTGTTCGATAAAGCTGTAACAAATCCTTGGTCACAGGCAATGTTAATCTCGTAACCAAATACCCCAGCAATAACATTACAAAAGCCGAAAACAATGGCTGACTTCTACGGAATATGATTGGAAACAAAAGATAGTAAAAAAGAATGAATGTGAAATACCACAGCGCGGAATTTATAGAAGTGAAAATGTCGGCAACCGGAAAAAACCCCAAGAAACTCTTAATAACAACCGGTAATTCGTAAGTCTTTCCTAACAAAAAATAATCCATAGCCAGAATGAGAGCTAGCGCAATCCACATGGGTACAAAAATAGTTTTCAGCCGTTTTGCATAAAATTCTTTCCATGTTTTTTTAACCTTAAGCTCCGAGCTTGTAAGTCCGAATCCCGACAAGAATAAAAAAATGTTAACTCCAACCCCGGCTGCTATCGATAATGGAAATAAAAACCTGGTATCTGCAAACAGAAAATATCCGATATGAGAAAAAACTACCATTAATATAGCAACTCCCTTCAATTCATCGGTATGCCCGTGATCCATCTCGTACGGCTTGGTATCCCTTTTAAGAGTTGCGACTACAAACAGAGCAAAAAAAATAATGAAAAGGGTAGTTTGAAAAACCGGGTCCGCGATATTAATTCTCATTTATGAGTTTGCTCCATACCAAATATCCCTCACCCGATGGGTGAAAAAGATCGGACGCGTAATTTTCCGGGTTTTTATTGAAGGTTTTATACGTTTTGCCGTACAAATCTACCTGTCTGATGCGGCCCTGGTGTTCAATTTCCGAGATTACACCGGAAATCTTACCGTTAAATTCTTTTGTCCTGGAATTTAACAGCCAGTTGTAAGGAAAACGTATAGCCTGCGACGCTCCCAAATAAGGCAAGTTTATCACGACGATTTTTGCTTCTGTTTTTGTTAACAATTCGTTTAGTATGTGAGAATAATTTGCCGTAAATTGTCCGTCGGTAAATTTGTTGTGAATGTCGTTTATTCCGATTAAAAGTGTAACGTAACCGGGTTTTTCATTAATGGTAAGGGGCAGTTGATCTTTGATTACGTCCTCCGTAGTTCCTCCGGGTAAAGCCAGATTGAGCGTGTCCACTTTTCCATAATCCTTGGATAGGTTTAGAGCGAATTGGTAGACTATAGTTTCTTCTACCTTATCGCTTCCTACACCCGCACTTAAACTGTCCCCCAAAGCGACATACTTCACCGAACCGCCTTTCCCGGGATTTTCGAATGTTAAAAAATTTTCATTGTCAGGGCTTTGCAAGTTAATCTCCTTCATAGTGTTATAGAAACCTGCGTACGATAAGTACAAATAAAGAACTACTATACCGGCAGGCAGTGCAAATTTTATAAACCTCATTTCATCGATTATATAACGGATAGTACTGCTTCAAAAATGTATAATTAATTCAGGCAGAAAGCAGTTAGATTAAATGAAATTAATAATATCTTTTATAGTAACTTTTGCAGCCGCAGCGCTGGGTTCGTATTTCACTTTCCCGAGCGTAACAACTTGGTATGCAAGTCTTAATAAACCTTTTTTTAATCCGCCCAACTGGGTATTCGGTCCCGTGTGGACACTTTTGTACATCCTAATGGCCATATCGCTCTATTTGGTGTGGAAAAAGGAAGCTTCGCGGCCTGAAAAAACTAAGGCCATGATACTTTATGCTTTGCAACTGACCTTAAACGCATTATGGTCGGTTATATTTTTCGGAATGAGAGAACCCGCAATAGCATTTGCCGAAATCGTTGCGCTCGGATTTGCGGTTATTTTGACGGCACGAAGCTTTGGAAAAATATCCACAGTGTCCGGCCGTTTGTTCATTCCGTATATAGCGTGGGTGGTTTTTGCCGCTGTTCTGAATCTAAGCATAGTAGTATTAAATTAAACTATAAGCACATATTTTTGTGCTATACTTTCGCAATGGATAAAAAAGAAAAAACACATAATCACGAAGAGGAAAAAGTACTAGAAAAGTCCGGAAACACCGAACTTAAGTTAAAAAGCTTAGAGCCGGTTAAGTTTAAAGAAGCCGCAAACTTTATAGGAAAAGAGATTAAGAGAAACAGAGCACTTGTCATAGCACTTGTAGTTCTCGGTCTCGGAGCTCTTTTATACAATTATAGAACGTTATTTATAGCCGCAACCATTCAGGGTAAACCCATATTCAGATGGGAAGTCGTGAAGGTACTAGAATCCCAGCTCGGAGATCAGGCCTTAAATAATCTCGTTGAAAAAAAGCTGATTGAAAATGAAGCTGCTGCTAAGAACATTGTGGTTTCCGAAGATGAAATTAATATTAAAATCCAAACCATAGAAGACGGTATTGTTCAGGGCGGTCAGACTATGGAAGAGTTTCTCGCGCAAAACGGAATGACCGAGGCTGATTTTAGAAGTCAGGTCAGACACATTGCTCTCATAGAAAAATTGATGCAGGATAAAGTTACGGTAACGGAAGAGGAAGTTACAGCTTACATAACGGAAAATAAGGAATCCTTCCCCGACCTTACCGACGACGAGCAGGGACGCTCTCTTGTTAGGGAAAGCCTGAGACAAAACAAAATGAGTCAGGAGTATTCCAACTATATAGCGGAACTAAAGACAACCGGCAATGTTAACATTTTGATAAAATACTGATAACTGCCCGTGCAAATTAAAACAGTAAGAACAAAAGAAGAGCTTGCTTCTGTACTTCTAAGCCCCGAAGAAAAAGGGCCTGACTTCGCTTACTGGGTTTTCTCAGGAGTCAGTCAGGGCGGTCAATGGGAAAATATGACCGTTCTCACTCCGGGAACTTACGGCCAGGAATTCGTTAAAACATTCGGACACTACCATAACGACCCCCACGAAGAAACATACCGGGTTGTGAGTGGAAAAGGTATTCTCCTATTACAAAAAAAACATTTTGAAGAAGGTTCCTGGACACCGAACAAGGTAGACAGATTTATCATCGTTAGCATCTTACCCGGAGACGAAACTCTAATAACTCAGGAGTGGGGACATTCTCTAAGCAACGTAGGAAACGAACCTCTAATCACTTTAGACAATTGGACACACGGCCACACCCCCGCTGATTACGAAGAAATAGAAGAGCTGCACGGAATGGCATTTTATCTTGTGAAAAAAGACGGCACTGCGGACATAGAACCCAATCCCAACTATATAGATCACCCGACACCTGAGTTTATGACAGCCGCCGAGTTTGCTAAATTCACCAAACAACTCATATAATAACCATATGAAAATTAACAATTTAGTAAAACTAACCGTTATTCCGGCATTATTTATTTTGCCTTTACTACTTACCTCCGCTCAAACTGTATTACCCGCCAGAGAAGCAAAAGATCTTCAAAACGAAAGTCTTCCAAAACTGGACAACCCGCGTGTGATGGAGATAAAAGCTGCAAACCAGGAAAGAAGATGCGAGCTCGCTACACAAAGAATCGCAGAAAAGGTCAGCCGTTACAGAAATCTTGAGAAAAGACACCAGGGCGTATACCTGGGTCTCGGAAATAAACTTGAGAATCTGGTGAGCAGATTGGAAGCAGACGGCTACACGGGGGGAAATATTGAAGCTTTAAAAACCGACATTACTCAACTCAATGAACTTGCCGCAAAAATGAAGACCAGCTACACAAACTATCTGAGCAGGCTCGATGAATTAAAAACAGCAGGTTGCACTGACTCTGATGTTAATTTCCAGGAAGCGTTAAAAACCGCCCGGGAAGAACTTACCGCAAGCGGAGCGGTCATCAAGGAAATCAAGGAATTTTATTTGACTGAAGTAAAACCCGATATCGCTGCGATGAGAACTCAAATACAAGAAGAAAAACTTGGACAGCAAGAGGGCAATGAAACAGAAGATGAAAATACCGAAGAGGAGAAAGATTAATTTTATAAGGAGAAATTATGGACGAACAAATTAACACACCAATAGAACAGCAGCCCCAGGCAGAACAGATGCCCGATTGGAACACGCCAAAACCCGTAGAGGACGAGTTAAATAAGTACGGCTCCGCGAATGGTCTAAAGGTCTTTTTGATAATCGGGTTCGTAGTGATACTGGCGGCAATAGGAGTATTCGTTTACCAGATAGTCGTCAAAGGTAAAACACCGGCTCAACAAATTCAAAGACAACCCGTAACAGAAGAGGTTAAACAAGAAGAGCCTGTAGAAGAGAATAAAACTCCCGGGGAGCAGATCGACGAAATAGACCAACTTAACATTGATGAGATGGACACCCTGCTCAACGAAACAGATTTGGACGACCTCGATTTATAAGTTTTAACCGGTTATAAAATATGACCCAAGAAGATAAAAAATTAAGTGTGGGTGATGTTGCCCCGGAATTCTCCCTACCCGATCAAAACGGGAATGTCAGAACCCTGAAAGAATTTTCGGGCAAATGGCTTTTAATATACTTTTACCCCAAGGATAATACACCTGGATGCACGACTGAAGCCTGTGAGATAAGAGACATCTGGACAGAATTTGAGAAAACCGGAGCCGCGGTAGTTGGAATTAGCACCGATTCCGTAGACAGCCACAAAAAGTTCGGAGAAAAACATTCGTTGCCGTTTACACTTCTTTCAGACTCTGACAAAAAAGTTGTTGAGGAATACGGTGTTTGGGCAATGAAAAGCTTTATGGGGAAAAGTTTTTTTGGAACGCGCCGGACTTCTTTTCTAATTAACCCCGACGGCAAAATAGCAAAAATATACGAAAACGTTTTACCGGCAATACACGCGGAAGAGGTCCTGCGGGACATAAAAGCGTTGTTATAGTAAAATGGACGGGTTACGGCACCTTTATTAAACATGAAAAACGAAGAAACCGCCCAACACCTTAATATTCCCAATCACATAGCAATAATCCCGGATGGAAACCGCAGATGGGCAAAAGAAAACGGGCTGCCTGCCTTAGAGGGCCATAGGAAAGGTGCTGAAGCTGTTAAGAACGTTATGCAAAAGTCCAGAGAACTTGGCGTGCATACAATGACTCTTTGGGGATTTTCGACCGAGAATTGGAACCGCTCCAACGAAGAGGTGTCCTACTTAATGAAAATCTTCGAAAATTATATCCAAGGAAATATCGACGAGGCGCATAAATACGGCGTTAGAATTTACCATCTGGGCAGAAAAGACAGAATGCCGGAGCCGCTGAGAGAAGGACTGGTACGGGCGGAGGAAGAAACCAAAAACTACACCAATCACGACTTCAATATCGCTATAGACTACGGCGGTCAGGACGAAATACTCAGGGTTGTTGAAAAAGTGGCGAAAGATGTTGAAAACGGCGTGATTAAAGTAGAGGAAATTAGCAAGGTTACCGGCAAATACGGCGACAAATACCCTCTTTATCTTTTAAAGAACTACTTTGATACTAAAGAACAGCTTTACCCCTACCCCGACCTTTTGATAAGAACTTCCGGGGAAAAACGTTTAAGTGGCTTTTTACCGTGGCAAACAGCTTACAGCGAAATATACTTCGCCGACGTACACATGCCCGATTTCGATGAAAAAGAGTTGATGAAAGCGATACAGGATTTCAATACCAGGGATAGAAGATTTGGCGGAAATACAGTCAAAAAGTGATTAACTGACTCTTCGGAACTTTTTTCGGTGTTTTCGGATCATTTTATTCTTTTGTGCGTCTTTTTTCTTTTTTCTAATGCTCATAACATTGATATTCTCTCATAAAAGGGCGGTTTGGCAATAGGTTTGCCGACCATAGGTCAATGCTATAGGTTGACTTTGTTGGTGGCTGTTGCTACAATAGCCCGAAATACACTAATCAACTAGAAAGGGAGGTTATTGTGGCAAGTTCACAGGAATTTTTTATCCAGCTGGCCAGCGGTGAATATATTTGGGGGCTGTTCCACGATGTTACCCCAGCAACTTTCCGCCAAATTCACCAGCTATTACGGGAGAGCGTGGAAGCTATTCCAAAAGAAGCTGCTAAGAATCTTAATGAATCAAATGGCAAAGATATAACCGTAATTAAGCAAAGGATTACGGATGCGGGCAAGATGGCCCTTCTTGATAATCCGGAAGATGCCTGCCGGCTATTCTCACTTTCCTACAATGCTTGTAACGGAACTGAGAGCGCAGACAGAGTCTACGAAAAACTGTGCAACGGTTTTCTACCGAAAAACACTGATAAATTAACAACCGGCGTCGCCCACAAAATGGCGAATAGCCTACGTACTGCACGTTTTTGTTTTCTGTGCACCGCCCTTGTCTGGGAACACCAAAGAAAAAATACTCACCACAGCGGCGGAAAACATGTAAAGTAGAAAGTACTAAAAAGAGACAGCTCCAAAAAGACCTGTCTCTTCTTTTTTGTTAATTTTAATAACGAAACTAACCGTTTATAAGCTTCACTGAAAAAACAATACGTTTCACATTCCCGTCTTCATCCGTAATTTCCATAGAACCGCTTTCCTTATAGTAGTCGGCTAATTCCTGACCCAAAATATCTTTATTCTCGGTTATCTCGGTCTTGAGCTCCTTCATCTGGTCGGCCATGGCTTTCATCGTCTGACTGGAGGCAACCTGAATTTTTTTATCTTTGGAACTTTCCCTAAACTTGGACGCTTCCTCCTGCAATTCCTGGTAAGCGGGGTCATTCTCCAAGGACTCCTGATAGGCAGCTCTTACTCCGTTCAGCTCCTCCTGCAAATCCGAAATTATTTTAAGTCTTTTTGTAACTATGTCTAAATTCATAAATTCCTCCTGGTAATTAAAATTATCGCCAAAATATATTATCATAAATAGACGTATGAGAATCCATGTACTTTTAAAGCCGGGGGCAAAAGAACCGAAAATAGAACAATCTAACGGTATTTTCAGGATTTCTGTAAAAGCCGAGGCTAAAGAAAACGAAGCTAACAATGAGTTGATTGATGCTTTATCCGACTATTTCGGCATTGCTAAGAGCCGGGTAAGTATTGTGTCAGGATTTAACTCCAGAAACAAGGTTGTCGAAATTGCGCCGGGAGCTAAATAACTTTTCTACGGCTACGGCTTCTTCCCTACCATAAATTCCGTTTTTGGTCCTTTTTATTGAATATGTAAAACCCAGACAACCGAGCTTTTTGCAAATACCCTGAGATAAAGAACGGACGTATAAACCCTTGGACATTTCTACTTCGAATTTTGCTTTAACAACTTTTTTCTCCGTGCCCGCTAACTTTTCCCATTGAGAAACAATCGGTTCTTGTCTGAAATCTCCTTTAACGGAATTTATTCTTTTTAAAATATCCTTAATGCAACTATTTAAAGAAACTTCGCTGTATCTCTTTAAACATAACTTAAAAATCTCTCCTTTTTTCACCGGGGTGTTTTCTAAAATTTCTTTGGCTCGCGCCCTTTCGAAAAGTTTTTTCCCTTTCAGTTTTACTGCGGAGTACATAGGGACGTTCTGAGAGTAACTTCCCACAAAACCGTGCAAAATCTTTTCTATTTCTATTTTGGGAGGAGCAAGTTTATTTTTCCCGGTAATTAAACCCATCGCGTCGAAAGAATCCGTCGAGATACCGAAAATTATTTCAAACTCGTAAATCTTGCGCCAATGGGCATATTCATACTTTTTAAGACGGGTGTCTCCTAATAAAATTATCACTACCCCCTCTGCCATAGGATCCAAAGTACCGGTATGACTCGAAAGTGTGCCGTACCGCTCACCCACTATCTGAGAAAGGCGGTTTGTCGACACCCCGGTGGGCTGCCAGACGGCTAAAATGTTATCTTTTGCTTTATACACGGCCTTATTCTATCATTACCGCATGAAGTGGGTAAAAGGTAATAAGACAATTGAAATATCGGTGGAAGAACTAAGAGAATTAACCGCCAAATACACTAAAGTTCACATCGACCTGGGCACGGGAGACGGAAGATTTGTGTATGAGGCAGCCCTACGCGACCAAAATACACTATATATAGGTGTAGACCCGGTAGAAAGGCAGCTGCGCGAATATTCCGTGAAATCCGTACGTAAAGGGCTTGGTAACGCTATGTTCTTGGTGTCTTCTTTAGAAAACTTACCGGCTACCCTGGCGGAACTTGCCGGTAAAGTGAGCGTTATTCTCCCCTGGGGGTCGCTTTTGGGGCAGATAGTAAACCCGTCGCAGGAAGCCGTAAATAAGCTCTCTGCGCTGTTAAAGCCTTCCGGAGAGCTGGAAATAATACTGGGATACTCTCCTGATTTGGAGCCCTCTGAATCGGACAGGCTGGAGCTTCCCGATTTATCTCAAGAATATGTTGAAAATGTTATTGTACGGGCATTTGAGACACCATCTGCCGGCATGAAAAAAGACATGTTGGAGATTTTCCCTAAGGAGAAACTCACCGATATTGGCTCAAATTGGGCTAAAAAACTGGCTTTTGGTAAACCACGTCAGATATACCGTCTAACCTTAATAAAAACTCCCTGATTTTCATTTTTACCCTTTATCGTGTAAGATTCGAGTTCAATAACCGAAAACTAGAGAGAGGAGGAGAGAAATGATTGTTATGAAGGGGCCACATGTGTCGTACTTTGCTGCCAGCAGACTTGCTTACGCTATTCACAAAATTGACAGTCTTGCGGTGGTAGTCCTTGACGATAAGGGTCGTGTGACCGTCAGAGAGATGAGTAAAGCCGAGGATGTCGAAACATTCCTCCGCGATTTAGTAAATTCGCGCTACCATTTAGGCGGAAGAAAATGGGAAGGCTTCAATGTACGTTTGGTGCGTCTCAATGAACCGACAGTCGGTTCCCGACGAGATATCATCGACTTACGATGAGATTCTAAATTGGGGAGCCAAGCCACGGGACACAGCCTCTTTGACCGAGTTAGAATACGGATTCACCTCGGAAAGAAACCCGTCAAGGCTATTGAATAAGCTAAAGGGCCAAGGTGTAGTTCTTGAGTGGAAATTCCTATCCAAGAACAAATCTACAAATTCCAAAGGCCCGATTAAGTCACTGGTGAACAAAGCCAAAACGTTTGAAGAACTCAAAAAGCGTTTCGGCACATCTCTAGGCGGCAAACCCTAAAAAAGTTTATGCCGCCTTTTCTTTTTCCCATGTAATTCTGTGATAACATAAAATACAGTTGTTAAGCCTCAAATGTTGGATTTTTGGCCTGAATAATGGTAAATTTTGACTCGTTAGGTATCGGGGTGTGGCGCAGTTGGCTAGCGCGTTCGCATGGGGTGCGAAAGGCCGCAGGTTCGAGTCCTGTCACCCCGACCATTTTTTTTCTACCACTAGACTAGGGAATTTCCGCATACCTGCGTGCTATACTAACACTATACGTTTTGGTAAACATATGATCTCACTACCTAAATTACGTTTAGTTTTTGTAGTAATACTGGTATTTCTGGGTTTAGCCCTCAGGATAAAATATTTTGATCAAATTGGGGGAGATCACGAAACATACAAAAAGGCGGTTACGGAGTTCCTTTCAGGTGAAAACCCTTATAAATATACGGTGGCGTCGTTCGAAAACACGGAATTAAAAAACGGATACGCTTACTTCCCCACACTTTTATATATACAGTCCGCATTAGTTAAGTTAAACGGTGTGATTAATTTAGACTGGCCGACCAAGCATATGTGGAAGGTGCCGGTACTTATTGCGGATATGTTGATCATCTGGCTACTTGCCATAAGGTATTACAGGAAAGATTTTTACTTTTTTCTTGTTTCTGCAGCGTTCTGGTTGTTCAACCCTCATATATTGGCCAGGAGCGAATATGTCCTATACGATCCTTTAGCGGTACTCTTTCTGTTGCTGGGCATGCTACACGTAGAAAAAAAAGGTTTTCTGAGCGGGGTCTTTTTCGCTATATCCGTATCACTTAAATCGTTCGGGGTAATTCTGCTGCCGGTAATATTTTTAAAATCTAACAACAAAGTTCGGTGGTTGCTAGGAGGCGCCTTAGTAGCTGTGTTAATCAGCCTGCCGTTTTTAAACGACTTGAAAACCTACCTGGCAGGAACCATACAGGTTCACGCTGAAAGAGGCGTCCAAGGCAGGCCGTTTTTGACCTTTCTCTCTTTCTACGGCTACAAGTACGGAATAAACTTTTACCAAACAATCTACTCAGGCATTTATACCAAACTAGCAGTAATACTGCCCTGGCTGACCGGCATATTTTTATATTTCAAGAAAAAGGGTGCGTCGGTTTTTCAACTTTCACTTATTCCCGTTACAATCTATTTTTTATTGACACCCGTAATAAGCAGGACACATCTGCTGTGGTTTATACCCGTCATATTAATAGGGCTGTACGACACATTTAAGGAAAACAAAAAATTGATATACTCTGCCGTCGCCACTCTATATATTTTTCTATACATGTACTTACGTATTTGGAACACCGGGTTTATGATTTACGAGTGTTCGATGCTGTCCGTCTATCCTTCCGAAAAAGCTTCGACAAGGATTTGCGACAAGCGCGATGAATTTGGATTTAGCCACTGTCCGGAAAGTCTGGGAAGATGTTTACCACATTGCTGCATAAAATAACTAAATACCCCGTGGTTCAAATAATCTTGGTTGCGGTTGTTTTCGTATTAGGAATTTTGATCCGCACCCAATATTTTGACCAGGAAAGTAAAGACATATATGCATATACGAAAGCTATAGCGGACCTCACTTCAGGTATTAACCCCTACAAATGGACGGTAGAAACTTTTTCAAATATCGACGATCCTTCAAATCACGGGTTCGCTTATCTACCCGGAATGCTATATTTAGACACCGCCTTGATGTACCTGGGTGATTTCCTAAAAATCGATTTCAAATACATTTGGAAAGTACCTGTCCTAATTGCCGATATCGGTATAGGCATCTTCATTTTTCTTGCAACCAGAAAAAGATCCTTTTTTCTCAGGATTTTAATGGTAGCTATATGGTTTTTTAATCCATACGCGTACTTCAGAGGCGGTTACACATATTTCGACCCGATTACCATTTTCTTTATGTTGCTTTCTTTGTATTACCTGGAAAAAAACAGTGTAAAATCAGGATTGCTTTACGCTCTGGCCATTTCCACTAAAACATTTCCTTACTTAATCTTTCCGGTTTTTGTGTTTACATTGCTGCCGGTTTCCATCACGCAATTTAAACAGAATAAAAATATTTTAAAAACCGAACTTGCCAAATTTCTAATGGCAGGATTGGCAGTCGCTATATTGATAAGTCTGCCCTTCATGAAAAGCGTTGAAGATTTTTCCACATATTTAAACGGCGCGGTGTTTGTTCACGCAGAAAGATTTGTGCAGGGAAGGCCGTTCTTGTATTACATAAGCTACTACTGGAAAATAGAGCTCTTCAGAATTATCCCCTTCGGTGTATACACGATTTTGGCATCCTTTTCCGGTTGGATACTACTGGCATTTGTATGGTTTAAAAAAATCACTAAAGATAAATACATTTTGTCGGTGATACCTTTCCTCACTTTTTATTTATTCACGCCGGTACTAAACAGAACATATTTAACGTGGTTTTTGCCGCTATTTTTAATTGCAACAACGAGAATTTTCAGGAAGTGGTATTACGTCGTGTTGGTCAACGCTACTTTTTATGTGTTTTGTGCGTGGTATCTTATCCCGTGGGAACGCGGGTTTCACGAGTGGCATCCGTAATAAACCGAGACAGATGTATAATTAATCAATGAAACTCCCGAAATCGTTAACAACAGTAACGAAGTTTTCGAAAATTCTAGCCCTCCTCTTATTTATAACACTTCCGTTCTTTTGGTTCCTTTTGGGATTAATAATCGGTGTGAGACAAGGTGGTATGGAGAAGAGCTGCCCTTCTGCTGACGTAAGAACAACCGATTTATACTTTCCGGACCAACTTAAAACTACTCATACCTACGACGGGCATGACTATGCGGAAGTATGGCGCGCAAACATGAATATCCCGATAAGAAACTCCACTAGCTACGCCGGAATAGTAAGGAAAACAATAGAATCAACTCAGTGGCAGGAATATATAAAAATCGTGAGCACCCCGGATCAATCAAAAAATAATCCTTACAAATTTTGGGTTGGGGACAGTTTTTATTTATTGCTGGTCGACCAAAACGGCGGAGGAAGCGGAGAAGGTGTTGCAAAACTAGTCGGGATAAATGTTGAAAATGACACTTACGAACAGCTAAAATGTTTCTACTACGTCCCAGAAACTCACAAGAATCTTGATGTGGGAAGTTTGATGGCCGCTGAAGATTCGGATAGCACGAACTGTGATAATTACACGCTAGAGTTTAAGTAAAATATTAGTCGCTCCCGTCTACACAGAAACTCCCGACGTACGCTTTTTTTCCAACCGACCCGTACAGCAACGAAGAATATTCTTCGTTAAAAATCAAAACATCCAAGTTATTCTTAATTCTGGGAAGAGTCTTTTTTCTCACTTCGGCGGGTTTAGGATTTTCCAATCCTTTAGAAGAAATTACCCTGCCCAAGCTTTCTACTTTCTTAGATAAAGATGAGTTGCTATCCAAAGTGTAATCCTGGATAAAACATGCCGGGTCAAAACTCCCCTGTCTTGGCTCTAACCCTGTAAAATCTTCCGACTCCCTCACTACAATATGATTTATGTAGGTGTCATTGAACTCGATTTGTGTACTCATCCCCGTCTTTTGTCTAAGTTCCTCCAACTGTCTCCACATTAATGTATTTCTTGCCGAAAAATCCCACTGCAAAATAGAAGAGATTAAAGCCAGTAATAAAATGGACATGTACACGCAAACCTTATTCAGCGAATTTCCTGCTCCCAACCGTCCGAATACAAAAAGTAGTAAAAATAAAAATGGCGGAAGAAGGTAGCGGTCATACATATCGGAGGATAACAATAGAACTCCAAAATTTAAACCGGCAGCCATAATAAGGAATATTTCCTGTTTGCTCAATTTTATCCGCCGTGCGATGTTTTTAAATCCGGAAACTGTGTAGAGTAACACTTTGGCAAAACCAAATCCCCACACAGCCGCTAAGAATAGCTTAGTAAAAATATTGTCAAAAAGACTAAAGTTAGACCTGAAATCAGACTTCGCATACAGCTCTTCGATATAGAGCATATTCCCCATCGGAAAAAGATCTGTCCTGAATAGAATGATGCCCGCAAGTGCTGTAATAAGCATCGCAATAGCCTTTCTCCAAATACCCTTTAATCGACTGCTGATTCCTAAAAACGCCGGTGACAGAAATATAAGTAAATACTGAGGAGCATACAAAAGTGTGCTTAAACGCCCCGCTATATCATCAGCCTCTAAAAACCTTCTGTTAGCTCCAAATCTTGGCCAAAAAAATGACACGGCCATGGATACGCAAAGGAATAAGACCGTAAGAATTAACTTCCGAACATTTTCTTTTTTGAACGGAACCGCGCAAAGTATCAAAACAGGCAGAAATATTAGTATTCCGTTCTGGCGCACCGCTGCAGCCAACAATGCAAAGAACAGACCGGGTATTAAATTCCTGTACGAAGGTACGGTGAAATACCGTACAAAAAAGTAGGTAGCAGCCGACAGGAAAAACAAAAGGTAGTTGTCCGTCATAAAAGTGAAAGAAGAAGCAAAGACTAACGGATTAAAGAACAGGGTTAACGCCCCAGCAACCGCATAAATTTTTCTCGAACCCAGCAATCGCAAAGTTTTATAAACAATAAATGCAGTTCCTATTGAAATGAGAAAAGTTAAAATCTGGAGATTTATGTATTCCAAGCCAAATATTTTTGACCACAGTAGACCCAAAAATCCCTGCGCAACAAAAGAAGGATCAAGCTCGGCGTTAATCTTAAAAATACCCAATGAAAATGCCTTTACCTGCCAAAAGAAAACCCAATCGTCGTTTACGGGATAGTTTCCGAACATACACCTATTATACTAACTGAATGGGGATTACTATACGGCTTCCGCAACGGAGATAACTTGATCTTTTTTCTTCTTAGCCAAAATCGATACTACCAAAAGTGCGATCATATCAATTTGGCACAACAAGCATACCGGACAAATCACCTGTAACTGAAAAATTTCGATGTACGTAAGACGCAAACAAAACAGGGTACCGAAAATTGCTGTTCCAAGCATTAATTTCTTTTTACCAAGAAAGGCTGCTATCAAAATTACCGTATATCCGATAAGACCAAATAAAGCGGTCGGGATACCCAAAGTTGTTGATATTTGTCCGCTTATAACTGCATCGCAATTTATTGTGTCACTTATTGTGCACAATCTATATGCCGGCTGAGTGACAAAATTCACGTACAAATACAAGGCCAATCCTATTCCGATTGCTGCCAGTATTTTTGCGATGAATAAATATTTTGATGTGGTCATATTAACGGGCGGGGGCTTTCACCCCCGCAAATGCAATGTTTTTTACAGTTTTGCCAAAGCGTCGGAAAATGCCCAGAAGGCATCATTTCCTCCGAGCTTACCTGCACAAAGTGCAGCTTCGGATTTGGATCTGGCGGTCGGGTGCAATTGATCTAACGGAAATTGCCTGTATATCCAGGCAACTTTTCCTGCATTACTATCTAACAAAGTCTGCAATGTAGGATGAACTCTCTTGCAGAAAGGACAGTCGTAGTCGGAGTACTCAAATAACAATACACGGGAAGATTTGTCACCTTTGACGTAATCTGCGTCGTTTAAAGCTATCAGGCTCTCAACTTTTTCAAGTTTAAACTCCTGCGTACCTAGTGTTGTGCTTTTCCCGGCAATTACATTGTCAAGAAAAAGTTGCATGGTAGCAGAGTCGACTGCTCCGGGTATAACTGCGGAATTTCCGGTCTGCGTGTCGAACAAGATTATACCGGGAGTTCCCTGCACACCTGCGCTTTGTCCGCCTTTTTCCTCTTCCTCTACTCTGCTTTTTGTGTCGCGGTTATCAACGCAGGTCTTAAAAGCGCCTGAGTCTAAACCTAAAGAGGACGCTAACGCCACTGAATCAAATGTGGCAGGTACTTCTGCACCCTGGGACGGAGCTCCTGTATTCTTATTCGCCTCTTCTAATTTTCCCACTTTAGAAGATAAACTACCGATGTAAAAAGCTGCACCAACAAGAGCGGCGACGAGCACTAACTGAATAATGTTTGAATTTTTAGAACTTTCCATAAACACCTCCTGTCAAAACAAATTTGTATCCATCTATATTACATAAGGGGCCTGAGACATGCAACCTTCACATAAAAAACTACACCTAACGGAAACGGCTTAGTTTTGACTGCCTTTTTTGGCGAACTGCCGCACAATGTAGGTCTTTCTACCTGAAGATTCGAAGTAAGTTCTCATACTTAACTCCCCTATCATACCCATCATCATTGACTGAACACCCACAATTATCAACAGAACCGACAGAATCAGTAACGGCCTGTCTCCTATACTCTGTCCCATAAACTTCAGCACAGTAAGATAAAATGCTCCCAAACCTCCGAGGCCCGCAATTAACGCGCCCGCAAAGCCAAACAATCTGCCGGGCATGGCCTTAAAAGGTTTTGTAGAGAAATAGAGCATGAAAAACAGAGTGACCAGATCCAGCAGAACCTTAATCGTCCTTTTGTGTCCTTTATAGTAAGACTCACCGTACTCACGGTCTTTGAACTCAACTTCAAATTCGGTCATTTTCGCTCCGTATACTTTTACGTAATCTGGAATGAAGCGGTGCATTTCTCCGTATAAACGTAGATTCTCTACCAAAACCCGTCTGAATCCTTTCATACCCGAGCCTCTATCCTGCATAGTTACTCCGGAAATTTTTGTAATTATTTTATTGGCCATACCACTCTTTGCCTGACGACCGGCTTTCTCGTCGCTCCATCTTCCGACTCTATGAGTATTCACAAAATCGTAGCCGTCATCTAAATATTGGATGACTTTAGAAACGTTTTCCAAAGATGTTTCCATGTCGGCCGACACCGTTATAACGTAATCTCCTGTGGATGTATCAAATCCGGCCATGTATGCGGCACTTTGTCCGAAATTAGCCATTAAATTAACTCCGATTACGTTGTAATGTTTTTCAGAATAATCTTTGATTACACCCCATGTTCCGTCTTTACTTCCGTCGTTGACGGCAATTATTTCGAAGGTTTCGCCTGATTGCTTTTCAAGCTCCAGCAAGCCTTCAATTGTCCTATTTATATTTTTCTCTTCGTTGTAGCAGGGTATGACTAAAGATATAAGTCGATTTTTTTCCATATTTTCTCCTTAAACCAATCCACCTCTTTTTTGAGTCCGACCTGAGGGGTCGTAACTGGATTGTAACCTAATATACGCCTCGCTTTATCAATACAGGCGTGGGTTTCCTTTTGATCTCCCGGTCTTTTTGGCTTAATGTCCAAAACGGCCTTTTTTCCTAGAACATCTTCTACGATTTTTATACCCTCTCCGGTTGTAATGGCCTGGTCGGTACCCAGGTTAAATATCTCACCCGCACTTTTTTCGAAATTATCGAGAATGAGTACAAGCCCGTCGATAATATCCCCAACGTAAGTGTAACTGCGGAGATGCTCCTGACTCCCTTCAAAAAGAGGGAACGGCTTGTCGTTAAGTATCCCGTCTATCAATTTAGGATACAGCTTTTCAGGTCTTTCTCTTTCACCATAAACCGAAAACAGCCGTGCAGATGCTGCCGGAAATCCTTTATCTCTAAAGTAAGAGAGAACGAGCTGTTCTGCAGCAAGTTTCGTGACACCGTAGTTTGATGTAGGTTTTGGGGCTGTAGTTTCGTCCTCAGTAGCGTGCGCGCCGTATATCGAGGAAGTAGCTATGTTTATAAACTTCTTCGTCCCTGCGGACCTTGCAGCCTCTATCAGGTTATTAGTGGCAATGAAGTTGTTGTTTAAATAATGTTCGAACGGGGTTGTTGCGGATATTCCGGGTTGTGCGGCAAGATGAAAAATTGCGTCGGCTTCCTGCAAAACATCGCTTACGTCATCGGACACCAGATCTCTTTTCTCGATAGAAATTCCTTTGTCTTCAAGATCCTTGGCATTCAACTTTTTAAGCTCGGGGGTGTAATAAGTATTAAAACTGTCTATTCCTATAACATCATGACCCAAACCTTTCAACCTCTCGGAAAGATGCGATCCTATAAAGCCTGCGGCTCCTGTTACAACAATTTTCATATTGGGCAATTATACTCTTTTTTCGCTCTCTTTTTTGGCTTTGGGCGGCGTAATGTTAGGCTCCGAGCCATATTTTGGCAGGGGCAATTTAAGGACCGGAGTGCCTTTTAGAACCCAATTTAAAGCATTTACGGCAGCATGCCCCATTTTCAGACCTGTATAAGAGCCTGGTCCCGGATAAGCTTTAAATGAGGAGACCTGGTCTAGCCTGAGATTATTTTTTCTCAGAATTTCCGAAAGTGCATCGGCAGGATCTGCCGCAACTGTCAGGCTGTCTTTTTTGAACCAAAATAAAAGGGTCTTTTCAAAAAGGGACACCGTTGTTTGTTTTCTTAGCCTCGAATCAATGTAAATTTTGAACATGTATTTTCCTTTCATTTTCGGATAGGATTTCAAAAAATATCCGCAAGGTTTTTTCCGGTAAGTATTTTTCCGCTACTTCAGGCCATTCAATAAACACTATGGAGTCGGGTTGGCTCAGATAGTCGCCTATTCCCAAATCTTTAATGTCGGAGGAATCCTGCATTCTGTAAAGGTCGAGATGGTGAATATATTTTATTTCAGAAGTTGAACTGCCCCCGCTGTATATTCTTGAAACAACAAAGGTCGGGCTTTGAACTCTGTCGGTGAACCCCAGTGCTTTGGTTACCATTGAGACGAAAGTTGTTTTACCCGCACCCAGGTCTCCGTACAAAGCTATGGTATCACCGGGTTTTATTTTTGCAGCTATTTCTTCTGCGAATTTTTGAGTTTGTTCCGTATTAGCGGCCACAATTTCCATGAGAATGCGCCTCCGATTAACGCTCCCAAACTATCTACCTGAATATCAAAAAAGCTTGCGTTCCTAAATGGGGTAAAAAGCTGGTGCAGTTCGTCGAATATCCCGAATATCATGGTTAACACAACCGACAACGCCACTTTTTTTGTGGCGTAGTAATAAGAGATGCACAGAGCGACAAAAAAGAAAAAGTGCCCGTTTATGTGATAACTTTCTTTACCCAAACCCACGGCGTCGATGAAGGGTCCTTTAATAGATGAAAAAAGGGATATTACAGCCATTACTACAATGGCCGGGATCCATCTTTTGTAGCTTTTCAGGGTTTTTAGCACCTCAGTATTCTATCATTTTTGGCGTCCTGAAACCCATAAACCCACCTAGTGTGAAACAAACAAGACAAAATACAGCGGCTTTTATATTTTTTCCCTTTTCTTCAGATCCGGCGGATAGCACAGCCCCGTCAATTTCAGGCGGGGGTTTTTCAAGGAAATAACGGCCAAAACTCCCATGTTTTTCCCTGAACCAGGCAAGATTACAAATTCCTCCGGAGTTTACTGCAGAAATTAGCTCTCCCTTTCCGTCATAAATATCAAAACCCAGCTTAAAAAATGGTCCGCTCACAGAATTTACTTTCACATAATTCAATTTGGGCAACGGAAACCTTCCTGCAGAAACGGGTATAAGCTTTTCAGCGCCTTCTTCTACAACATCATAAAACTCAAGTGCTGAATGTTCGTTTTTAACTGCCACGCGGTATACGTCTTCACCGGAAAGATTGATCTTAAAAATTCCTCCGGGATACACACAGCGCCCGGAGTATGTTGAAAATGCTTCAACCTTAGTAGTTAAAAGGAACGACACAAAAAGTAAAATCAAAATCTTCACAAAAATAATATGCACGTTGGGGAAAGAAAAATAACAACGAGTTGTCTATACAGAGTAGAGCTTGTTACTTACTACAACCTATTTACTTATAATTCTGTAGGTGCCAGTAAACGGTCATGTAGTCGTCGTCGTGGAAAATGAACACCCCGTTAGCACCATCACCAAGACAGTTTTTGCAAAAATAGGCGTCACCATCACCAACCGCGTATATGGGCGAGCTCGGTGCTCCCACCAAATCTAAAGCCGGGTGCATTTTTCCTCCGTTGTCTGAATATTTGTAACAATTATCCCCGTAGCTATTTGTAACTTTCACAGAACCCGCAATCGGCCAGTCCCAATCACCTTTTCCTACTGTTTTGGTTGTAACACCACAGTCATACCATGTGACAGTCTTTGATTCCAATTTCTTGAGAGGATCTACTGTATTGCTGTAGTACCAATTCCAACCGTTTATTTCGGATAACGACGAGTATCTGTAGACACCGAAGTGCAAGTGCTCCCCCGATGAGCGCCCGGTGTTGCCTTGAATTCCGATTAGCTCTCCCTTTTCAACCTCTCTTGATTCGGTATTTATCAATACGCCGACAGCCCCAAGAATTTGTTGCAATTCACGTTGCGCCTCTTTCAGCAAGTCCTGGTATTTATTCTCATCGTTCTGGGTAGACTCCAATAATTGTTTCTTTTCCTCTTTCTGAGCGTCCAGCTGTCCTTTATAAACATCCAGCGAAGCTTTTTCGTTCAGTAGTTGGGATTTTAGCTTTTCCTCTTCCTCTTTTTTCTGCTCGAACAGATTTTTCTGCATATCGTACCTGGTCTTTGTATCTCCCATCTCTACCAGAAGTTTGTTGTCGTACCTTTCCATAGCCTTGAGGTATTCTACTTTTTGAACCATAGTCTCCAGAGTTACCGAACCAAAAAGCACGACCATGGTGTTTTCATCCCGCGATTTATACCTTTCCCGTATCCTTGCCGACAATACATCTTTTTGGTAATCAATAGACTTTTCAAGCTTAACGATACGCACCTTTAAGTCTTCGATGTCTCCCGCCAATTTTTGAATCTCTTTTTCAGTCTTAGCAATTTTTGCAATGGAATTTTGTATCTTAAGTTCCGTCAGACCTATTTGGCTGTTCATGTATTCTATTTCGTTCGCCAAAGTGCTTGCCCGGCCTTGGAGCTCGTTTATCTTCTTTTCGTACTTTTCAATCTTTTCTTCCAATTCTTCAACATCGTCAGGATTCGACGAAGTCTGCCCCAACACGTTCACCAATGGGACCAGAAAAAATATTAAGGGTAAAACCCATAACAGCATTTTTTTACTTAACATAACTTTAATAATTCAGATATTTTTTGATAGCCGCCGAGCTTCCGAGGTAACCCAAGAGGAAACCTGAAAGAAGCAAAATGAAGGTGAGGATTATTGAGAAAACCCACGGCGCCATAAAAACACCCGATAAAAATCCAAGAGCCAGTCCCTTGGGAAATACATTGGTGAGGGTAATTCCGATACCCAGAAAAATCATTATCACAGAGGCAATAAAAGACGAGAATAATCCGAAGTACACTCCCTGATGTATAAGCGGCGATTTAACATAATCGTCTGACGCCCCCACCACTTTCATAATCTCGAACTCAACGCCCTTGGAATTTATGGTTGTTCTCAACGCCGCAATGACGACGGAATATGAGATTACGAAAAATATCAGAACCAAAAGTATACCTACGATATAAACTATAGTGCTCCAGAATTTGAAACGGGACACCACGTCTTCGAAGTATCTTACTTCTTCCACACCATCCACAAGCTTTAGCTCTTCGGCCAAAGGTTTCAGGTTGGAAATGTTACCGGCGCGGACTTCCAAACTCGCGGGAAGTATGCTTGCTGAAACAGACTCAAGCAGCACAGGCTCGTCCTTATTTATTTCTCTGAAAATTCTCAAGGCGTCTTCTTTTGAAACATACACCATTTCGGACACTCTTTTATCTTTTGCCAAATTGCCCTTCAAAAAGGTAATTTTATCTTCGCCAAAATCGTCTTTGAAAAAAACCGTAACCTGGGCTTGATCCTCCAGATACCTGAGTGCGGTCTGGGAAAATACAACAATATTTATCAACAATCCGAGCAAAACAAATGTAACTGTCATTATTAAAATGTTGGAAACACTCAGCAATTTCTCCTTTTTTACATTCGCCATGAAAATTGACCAACTTTTAGGCACGGTATTTGCCCCCTTTCTTATCAGAAATTATCTGACCCCTCTCAATGCGGAGAACTCTCTTTTTCATCGCATTCACAATCTCCTGGTCATGCGTAGCCATTATAACCGTAGTTCCCAAAGAATTTATCTTTTCTAAAACTTCGAGCACATCGTCAACGGAATCGGGATCTATCATTCCGGTAGGTTCGTCGGCCAATATCACGTCGGGTTCGTGCGCCAACGCGCGGGCGATAGCAACTTTTTGCTTTTCTCCTCCCGACAGCTGTTTGGGATATTTAAACATTTTGTCTGTCAGACCGACCATATTCAAAACATTTGGCACTATGCTCCGGATCTCTTCTAAACTTGAATCGGCAACTTCCAAAGCTACTGCAACATTGTCGAACACGGTCTTTGAGTCTAAGAGCCTAAAGTCCTGGAAGACCACGCCGATCTTTCTTCTCAGATCAGGCACAGATTCTTTTGGAATATTTATGATACTTTCACCGTTGAACAGGATGTCCCCGCCTTCCGGTGTTTCCTCTTTAGTCAGTAATTTGATTATTGTGGACTTACCGGCTCCCGAAGGTCCTACCACGAACATAAATTCTCCGGGTTCAACCTTAAATATCACGTCGTCCAGTACCTTCTTTCCGGGATCGTATTCCTTAGAAACGTTGATAAATTCAATTTGCGGCATTAATAATGACCTCCTCGACCAATAAATACTTGGTTCCCGATTTAGCACGTAGTTCGGTGCCCCTAACCTTAACATTCAAACCTTCGGCCAAAGCCAGCTTGTCATCCTCTGCCCTAAGAAGTGCAACTTCTTTACCTGATGCATCCACCAAGGCATAGGAGATTTCATCGCCGGGATAGTATTCGGGATTAGTATAGGCGACCCGCCCTTCAAGAATTACCGTAGTATCAACCACAGGCGGAGGAAGCATTGTGTCAGTCTCCGTTTCACTTTGTTTTAATATGAGGTTGTTAAGATAGCCTATGAAAATGCCGATTCCCAGGAAAACTATTGAAAGCGCTACGGTCACGGTTATGAGCTTGCGGCCTTTCAAAGCCTCGGCGTTATTGTAGATGTCTTTGAGCAGTTCCATAAAGTATATAAATTATACAGCTATATTCTAACATCGGGAAAATGTATAAGGAAGCAAAGTATATCACTACCATACCCGGGGACGATAAAAGGACAGCTTATTTTTTATGCAAAAACCCGAGGGTTCTGGTGCCAATGGAATTGAGAGATGACTCTAATTTCGTGTACCCCGACCTTTGTACTATTTTCCGGCAAATAATTACAGCGTTGAGGGCAGAAATAATATCGTCAAAAATTTATAAATTCCAGGACAGCGCCTTTTACACATATCTGACCTTAAAACAAAAAGGAAAATACATGGACATAAACATACCACCCGTAATTGCTCTTAAGATTTGCAGGATGTTCGATACTCCGATACTTATAAATGAAAGGATAATCAACGACGTTGGGTTTTGTGTCACGAAGGAGATGATAGAGAACGCCCTTAATAACTGTCCTCAAAATTACTGAATATACTTTGCGGCATTGGAATTGTGCTGTTCCAAAGTTGTAGCATAGTAAACAACACCCTCCTGATCCGTAAGATAAAAGTAGTAAGGGCTTTCCTGTGCATTCAAAACTGACTCTATGGCACTTAAGCCGGGGTTGGAAATAGGCAACGGGGGTAACCCCAGATTCTTTCTTGTGTTGTAAGGGCTATCCAACTCAAGATCGTCCTGCGTAATAATCGTTGGCCACCAGTCAAAGTTTTCCACGTCCTCAAGCGGAGGAAGGCATCTTTCGGGAGCACCGCAAATATCCTGCCAGGCGGCAACATATTGCGTTGTTGCATCCACATCCAGCTGCATGTCTTCTCTCCATCTTTTAATAATAATTCCGGCAACAACCGGCCTGTCTTCTTCAGTATGGATTTCACGTTCAAGCATTGAGGCAAAAATTATTACCTGTTCTTTGGTTAAACCTGCCTTTGTCAGCCTGTCTTCAGTTAAAATATCTTTTGTCTTTTCAGCAAAGGTGGATGTAAAAATATTTAAAAGTTCCATTTCCTGAATATCTTTGTTTATATTATATGTGTCGGGGAAAAGATATCCTTCGCTATTTTTCGCCAAATTTACAAATTCCTGAAAGTCTATGTTATCGAGATTGTTTGTAGCAAGACGTGCAAATTCTTCAGCGCGCCACCCTTCAAGAAAGGTCAGCTGAAGATCGTTTGTCCCGTGCTGAATTATTTCAACTACCTGTTTTAAATTAGAACCCGCCGGTATTTTATATGATCCGGCCTGTATCTTATCTCCGAACTTTCCTGTGTAAACGTAAACGTTGAATAGAAAATCAGAATTTATTGCTCCTTTACCTAAAAGGTTACGGGCGATTTCGGCAACCCCATCGCCTTTCATAATCTCGACGCTCACTTCCTTACCGGACTGAGACGGCCTGTTAATTGCCACACGATAGTAAGCTCTCAACAGAAAAGGTGCCACAATAAATACGAAAAAGAGGGCGACAAAAATTAATCTCTTTTTACCGCCGGGGGATAATACGTGATATTTGTTTGGATCAAGTGGCTCGGTCATGCAGTAATGATATCACACGCGTGCAGCTCATCGACAACCACTCTGAATACAGAGGGGGTGTCTCTTCGCGCCACTTTTAATCCGAGACACCATAGGTTTACCTCTTGGCAACGGATAAAAAGCACCTTTTGCTGTCAAAGGTGGTAGAATACGGCCACGGGAAGCAGGCGAACCGGGCCTTATAGGCCAGGAAAGTCCAGACTGTACAGAGCAGGGGGACGGAGGGCAATCTCCGAAACGCGAGTTCTGGTGTCTTAGCCCGAAAGGGCGAAAGAACGGAGGGCGAGGACGCGCTCCGAGAGCAACAGAGACGAGCCTGTTTCTAAAGCTTTGCCATGAAACAGGGTGAAACGGGCAATCCCACCCCTCAGCAACCCACG
>Ga0209416_1000732_pt1 | contig 30035 bp, 40 predicted proteins | sample RifGroF1_FD_184001 | JGI IMG/M metagenome (GOLD analysis project Ga0209416, IMG submission 184001) | Groundwater microbial communities from Rifle, Colorado, USA - Groundwater F1 (SPAdes) (version 2) | ecosystem: Environmental > Aquatic > Deep subsurface > Groundwater | place: Rifle, Colorado...
CTTGTTGAGTAAAGCATCATCAATATGTTAAACTACTCCAGTTCAAATTTCATTTTTCGAAATTTTGCATTATGATCAAAAAACTCCTTAGAGCTTTCATGGACTCAAACGAACGAGCAGTAAATCAGGTCAAACCAGTCATTGAAGAAATACATAAATATGAGCCCACGCTTGAAAAACTTGATATAAAGGCACTTAGGGAAAAAGTTGAGGACATGCAAAAAAACATGAGCAGGCTTGTCGATCAACTACCTGAAGAGCAAAAAATTTCAATAAAAACTATTCAAAAACGAAGTACCCTACCCGAGTCTGAGAAAAAAATCCAAGGGGAGCTTATGAAACAATTGCCGGAATTCTATGCAATAGTCAATGAAATTTACAAACGTAAGGTTGGAATACATTATTTTGACGTACAATTTATAGCGAGCACAATTCTTGCGCAAGGACAAAAACTCACAGAACTAAAAACAGGAGAAGGAAAAACCATGGTTTTTCAACTACCAGCATTTCTCTATGCACTTACCGGAAGAGGTTCACATGTAGTCACAGTTAATGATTATCTTGCAAAAGTTGGTGGTGAATATGCCGGGCATATAGCATCTGAACTAGGCCTAAGTGTAGGTATCATTACATCTCAAACTAGTTACAAATTCATCACGAATTCAGAGGTCAAAAAATTCAAGGGAGAAGAAACGTATAAAGAAATGACACAACTTTCAAAGGAAATTGGACAGATAAAGATATCGGGAATGCGAGGATATAATTTGATCGAATGTGACAAAAGGGATGCCTACACATGCAATGTGGTATATGGTACAAATAATGAGTTCGGTTTTGACTACTTGCGTGATAACATGGCCAGAAGACTTGAGGATATTAAACAGAGTGAACTATACTTTGTCATAATTGATGAGGCTGACTCTATACTTATAGATGAAGCAAGAACACCACTTATCATTTCTGCACCAGCTGCAATTTCGAACGAAATGTATGTAAGGTTTGCTTCTGCTGTGAAAAGGTTAACTGCAGTAGAAGATTACACCGTAGATGAAAAAGCTCATTCGGCTGTACTTACTGAAAAAGGCATTGAAAAGATGGAAAAGATCCTAGGCGTTAAAAATATCTGGGAAGATTATCAAATGGCACATCATCTTGATAACTCACTAAAGGCTATGACCTTGTATAAAAAAGACATTGATTACCTAGTCAAAGATGGACAGGTCCTGATAGTTGATCAGTTCACCGGAAGAGTACTTTCCGGAAGGCGTTATTCTGAAGGCCTACATCAAGCGATCGAAGCAAAAGAAAGAGTTGATATTAAGCAGGAATCACAGACACTTGCTACAATCACGTTCCAGAATTTCTTTAGACTTTATAAAATCATTGGTGGCGGATCAGGAACTATTCTAACTGAAGCTGAAGAATTCTATAAAATATACGGACTGGATTCTGTTTCAATTCCAACAAACATGCCAGTTATTCGAGAGGACAAAACTGATCGTGTTTACAAAAATAGAGCTGCAAAATTTAAAGCTGTAGCCGAAGAAATCAAACGAGTACATGCCATAGGACAACCTATTCTTGTAGGTACTACTTCAATAGAAGACTCCGAATACTTGAGTGGCCTTGTAGACAAAATGGGAATCGAGCATGAAGTCTTGAATGCCAAGCATCATGAGCGGGAGGCACTAATTGTTATGAAGGCAGGAAAAAAGAATGCGGTTACAATTGCAACAAATATGGCTGGACGTGGTACTGACATCCCACTGGAAAAAGGAGTTACTGAGGTTGGTGGTCTTTACGTACTTGGAACACAAAGACACGAAGCAAGAAGAATAGACAACCAGCTAAGAGGTCGTTCTGGAAGACAAGGAGATCCTGGATTAAGCAGGTTCTTCATTTCACTTGATGACGATATTATGAGAATACAAGGTGGACAAATAGTCCAGAAATTAATGGAAATGACAAACATTCCTGACGAAATGCCTATAGAAGCTAGATTAATCGGAAGATCAATTGAAAGCGCTCAGAAGAAAATGGAAAACATGCATTTTGATTCGAGAAAGCATGTAGTCGAATATGATGATGTCATGAACCAGCAGAGAGAAATTTTCTATTCCCGAAGAAGAAGTACTCTTGAGCTTGCTGAAAGGGCAATTGGTAGGGTCTTAAGGTATCCAGAAATAATTACAAAACCACTTAGCGATCCAATCGTGGTCAATTCTCGAGAGGAATTATTAGATAATTTACAAGTAACCTTATTTAACGAACTTGGGGGTGTAATTAACAAACATTATCTTAATGAGCGTGAAGATAAAGTTGATCTTGAGAAAATGCTTGACGAATTCCTTGATTTTGGACCAGACAGTTTAATTGCTAAAGCCTTAGATAACCTAAGAAGTGGTAAAAAAGGTACGATCGACAAAGATAATAAGGAAGAAATAAATGCACGGGATGTTCTTAAAGAAGAACTTAAGAAGAAAGAAACCTCTGAAGTACGTGAATACTTAGAGGGTGTAATTAGACAAATTAATCTAATTAAAAAGGATGAACTCAAAGATAACTATTTTGAACTGATCAAGACAGTCTATTTAGAAAACATGGACAGGCTATGGACATTACATTTAGAAAGTATCCAGGACCTTCGGGAAGGCATAGGTCTAAGAGGTTATGCCCAAAGAGATCCTCTAGTTGAATATAAGAATGAAACCTACAAGCAATTTGAACAATTCATGGAATCTGTAGATTCAAGCGTAACTAGAAGAATATTTAAACTCGATACAAGAACCACTAATCGTATTAGTACCATGGTAAAACCAACCGGCCTAAGAACCAATGTTGAAGAAATTTCAGATATACTTGAAGGCACGAGAGAAATGGTTACTTCAATAAACAATGTACTAAAAAAGCAGCAGGACAAAAAAGATTCCGAAAATAGAAAATCAAAAACCTTCAGTAATCCGCAAAAAGCCAATATCGGTAGAAATGATCCATGCTGGTGTGGAAGCGGTAAAAAATACAAGAAATGCCACGGTAAAAATATCTAAATCCTCCATTACGATATATGTAACATTCTCACATAAAAAAGATACATTGTTGTATAACTCAACAAATAGACAATTCGATCATAAAAATTGCACATCGAACACAAACACATTTGTATCATAAATTTGTACAAACTACATTTCGATTTCTATCGAATTCAATGTGTCTACTAAAATAAACACGCTATATAAGTCTTTACAGAAAAGAATATCACACTAGTCGATCATCCATTCTAGTAAGTTAAAACCCTACTCGTGCAATTTTAATATACAAAAAATATTACTTAGACAATTGTCAAATATTATTACGTTCGGATCCTCAATATTAAGATACTAGTCAGTTATTTGTGACTCAGTATGTTACGTAAATGGATTTATATACCATGACCTATGATAAATCAGTCGACTGAGCCTTAATATTCAGACCCATTATCCTTATATAACAATCTACCAACAAGCAATTTATGATTTTCTCCATATAAATAATTATCCTAAAGCCTTATAGGTTGCAATTATCACAAATCGTTATGTTATAATATCTTAGTTTTGTTACTTTTATCTAAATGTTCTATTTTGACCCACAATATCTTTTTTTTATGCTGCCGGCTTTACTGGTTTCTTTACTAGCCAGTATATTGCTTCGCATTTGGACAAACGAATACCTTTCCAGACCGAATAGTACAAACCTGAATGGCTATGATGTGATGCAAAAAATTACTACATCAAGCAATTTAAGGATTGGATTCTCAATTAGTCCTGGCGACCTAACTGATCATTATGATCCTTCCAAAAAGCTATTGGTCTTGTCGAATTCTGTTGCACAAAGACCGACAATTGGTTCAGTAGCTATTGCAGCACATGAGCTTGGGCATGCAAAGCAACATCAAGACAAAAGCATATTACTTGGTCTTCGTGGAGTAATAGTACCTGTCGTAAATATTGGTACAAACTTAGGGTATGTCTTAATTATTATCGGACTGGTTTTATCATTCAGCGAACTTGCATGGCTTGGTGTTGTATTTTTCTCTTTCTCAACGCTTTTTAGTTTTCTTACCTTACCAATAGAAATAGATGCTAGTGCAAAGGCAATTAAAATGATTAGAAAAAATTCACTTCTAAGTAATAGCGAGATAGGCGGTGCAAAAAAGGTATTGATAGCTGCTTCTTTAACATATATTGCAGGGACAATTTCTTCATTAGCCAATCTGGCTTATTTTGTCTTCAGGGTCCGGGGAATAAATAATAGGGACTAAACAACAGAAGTTTAAAAATGACCAACCCATAAGCCGGATTCTGTTTCATATACAAGCTTCATATATGACGACAATCATTTCTCTAATGCCCAAAATTTACTTGGTTGCATCAAGTAGAGGTTGCCTTGCCTACTTACATTACTGCAAATAGCGGTGAGCTCTTACCTCGCCTTTTCACCCTTACCCTTCGACAAGCTCCGGGCGGTATATTTCTGTGGCCCTTTCCAGAGATCGCTCCCTGCCTTATAAACTAAGGTACTACTTTCCTTCCCTAACTCAAAGAGCTAGGAATTCGGATGTCCGGACTTTCCTCCCTTTTGATATGTTCTAAAAGAAGCATTCAAAAGAGCGATTGTCTAGGTTGGTCGAAAACATTATAGCACAATAAGGCCTATAATACTCATCAATCAATGGTTATTTGCTCAGAAGATTCGTAACTTTGTTCATCAAGGACAACAATAACTCTAACTTTATATTGCCCTTGGGTCAATTTAGTAACAAAAACACTTGGATTTGATGCTGTTCTCGCAGTTTCAAAATGATCCACCCCCTCTTGTCCTCTTGACTGAGTCTCGTCATCTGGCCTTATGTTCCAAAATATATCAAAGACATCTGCCCCACCCCATTTTTCTCCGTCAACTATTGGTACTGCCTCAAATTGGATTGTACGATATTTTCCATCTTTTGATACTATTTGATACTCAATATCTGTTTTTACATCTTGTTTTGCTTCCGAGACTAATTCAATATCACTTGTTGACAAGAAATAACTACCCACTGCTATACTTAATACTACAACAATCAGACTCAATTGATACAAAGGTTTACCCAGAAAACCCGTCTTTGCAACTTTGCGCTTATTACTGAGCTTCTTTAAATAAATGTATAAAAAAATGGCAAAGCTAGAAACAATTACCAATATAATTATTAGGAGCAATGGTGAAAAATTTATACTATAGGTTTTGCTGAATAGATCCATTTTATTTAGATAAAGAAATTGTCAGGTTTATTACCCTGCTTTTGGTGCTAATTTCGCAGCCTGTTGTTGCTTGATCTGTTCTTCCTTTTCCTCACGCTGCATGATCTCTATTGGATTAGTTGTTATAAGATTATGTTCATTTTCACTGGCAATGACCTGTACTGCCACATGATTTGATCCAGCAAAAAACAAACCCTCCCCTATGCCTGCAGAAAGAAGATAATTTTTTTCACCTTGTGTCAGATAAAAGACTTTTTGTATCCTATCAATTGCAGCTGGACTTTGCTTAAGAAGCATCTGGATCGCCGAGTTAGTAACTACTGCTTTACCATAATCAGTATCAAGAAAATCTTCCACATCCTGTGTAATTGTTGTTAGGCCAAGTGCATATTTTCTAGCACGTTTTGCTATCGAGTGCACAAATTTAGCTGCATCAGGATGTTGCATTAACCACCAAGCTTCATCTATCACTAGAAGGCGTTTTCTTCTGTCTCGTTTAATCCTTGTCCAAATGTAATCCAGCATCATAAACATCGCAATAGGACGTAAATCTTCTGAAAGATCGCGTATACTAAATACAGTGAAAGTGTTTCTCAATTCAATATTTGTTGGTTGATCAAAAATTCCTGCTGCACTTCCCTTTACATATCTTTCTAGTCTTCCTGCCATTGAATGCGCCTGAGGTTCAGCCATAGCTTGTAAGATCTTATACAAATCTGACAGTAACGGTGCAGGTCTTCGATGTGTTGATGGATCTGGTGTGATACCTTTTTCCTTATACGTAAGAATTATTGATCTATCAAGGATAGCGCTTTCTTCTGGTGTAACAGTCCCGCCAAGCATAATTTTAATAAGCCCATTCAAAGAAAGGATCTTAAACCTGAGCTCATCCTCATCTTTTTGATAGATTCCTGAAAGTTCAAATGGGTTTAATTTCTGATCACCATCCTGGGAAAAAGAAATGTATTCACCACCAATTGTTTTACATAATTTTTCATATTCCTTTTCTGGGTCTATTACTAATATTTCCGTGCCAAACATAAGGCTTCTCATTGCCTCGAGTTTGACAAAATAGCTTTTGCCCGCACCGGAGGTTGCAAAAACGACCATATTAGCATTCGCTAACCTAAATCGATCAAAGATTACCAGACTGTTATTGTGCTTGTTCAATCCATAAAGTATTCCCTCTTCCATTGTCAGTTCAGAGCTCACAAATGGGAAAGTCGTAGCGAGTGAAGTTGTATCCATATTTCTTGTAATATATATCTCATCATGTGATATTGGCATCGTGGTCCTAAAGGCTTCCTCCTGTTGAAGTGTCGCAATTTTTATTACAACTCCAATGGATGCTAGAGTTGACTCAATTTTTCTTGAAATTCTTTCAAGTTCCTTAAGAGAATTTGCACGAATCGTCAAATATAGCGCAAAGTGGAAGTATTTCTCAGTCCCGCTTGCTAATTGCTCTTGAAGCTCACGTGCATCAGATAAAGCAACCTTGACGCTAGGGTCAGGTATCTTTCCTTCATCCAGCGCAAGATTGATTGTAGCTTCAAATTCGCCTATTTTTCTCTTGAGCCTCTCCATCACTTGTCCCGTATCTACAGGATAATAATAAGTCGAGATGTCTATAGGATTATCGAAATTTATCAACGGAGACAGCCAGTTTGCACCAACAAATCTTGGGTAACCTGTTACAAAATATGTTCTAAAAAACTTTGATCCAACTAATAGCTGATTAAAGTCTACTTCTATGGCAGATGGGGCGATAATATCTTTGATACTTATCAAGCCGGAACTAAATTTCTGGATCGCTTTTTCTTCAGACTCTTGATTCCCTTGATTCTCTTGACTTCCTTGTTTCCCCGGACCACCAAGAACCTCTGATTGTTTTTGTTTACTGCCTAATAGGCCAAATAATGCCATAAATATATATTAATAATTTTATTCTCTTAGTGGCTTAACAACTCCAGTTGTATACTCATCTATTGATAATGATAATTTCTGGTAGCCAATTTTATCAGGATCATATATTTCATAAAAAAGCATGAGCAACTCATTATTATCCAATTGCCTTGCCGTTATACCCATTTTCCTAAATAATCTCGAAATATTATCACGCTTTGGATAAAGATCTATCTTAGCTTGTTGGACTATTTTTTGCACGTTTGATATTCTCGATTGGCTTCCGAACATACGTTTTATCAAACTTGGATCGGCCAGAACAGAACCTCGATAAGGAATTGTGACAAAAAATCTCTTGTCCAGAATTTCATTCTTAGTTGTTAGATTTCTAATAAATTGAATATAGATCTCTATTTGCCTAATTAACGATTTAGAAATTTGTTTTGTTTTATAATCTTCTAATCTTCTTATATACTCACTAACATCTGTCCTTACGGTCCTAATGGTAATTTGAAACGGATAATCGACACCGTTCAAGAGATTTGCAAATGCTATGATACGGGCATCCTGTTCATCTGGGGATAAAAGGTCAAAATTTAAAGCACTTGTTTCCATTATCAATGCTATCACCCCATTTTTTAAAACCACAAGATCATCCACAATATCCTCTATGTTCAAATGTTGTTGAGTTGAAGGTATTTTTGCCATAATTATTTTTTTAATTCCTGTATTTGATTATATAATTTACGCATTTCTGTTTTTAGCCTTTTCTCTCTTTCTTCAAGTTCTGCGGTTTCAAGAAGAGGTGTCAATCTCCTTTGCTTTTCAAGTATTTCTCTAACTTTTTTTTCTATAAGAACATCTTCTTCTTCAACACTAACCGGCCTTGCTTTTTGATTAGAAAAATTTGTGTATACAACTTCTTCATTATCTCCTACCCTGACCTGATTTTGTTTTCTTCCAAGGGGATTGATCTCTCCTGCTATATTTTGCTGGCTGGGGTTTACCCGGCGTGAAGGTTCCTTATTTCCTGCTTGTGCGTAATTATAGGCTTTGTACTTATCAAACTCCGCCTCAAAATATTTATCCAATCTAGCGAGGTCTTGTTGTTCAGATGCATCGAGTTGAATATTTTTTCTTTGAACAACTTCTACAATGGGTGCAATGCCAAGTTCTTTTTTAACATTTGATTTTGTTGAAGGTTTTATTTTTTGCACAGATTGTTGCAATGACTTTGGTGTTTCTACTGTTTTATGCCATACGTATTTCTGCGAGGCAAAAATAGCAACAATGAAATTTCCAAACCATCTGCTGAACGGTTGCCCATTTATAGTAACAAATGCAAGAGCAAAACCAATTGCAACAGATATTATAATTAACGGCCATCCAATGATAATTGGCAAAGAAAGGAAATAAATGAGTACAGCTAAGACAATACCTCCAGCTAAACTAAAGAATTGCTTGATAGTGAGGCTTCCAAATAGCTTGAACTCAACCTGCATTATATTTTGAGGTATAGCGTGTTTTTCCACTTAATACAATAAATTTCTTCTCCACTATATCAGATCCACTTAGAGCTGTCAGCTACAACTTTCAACTTTTCACTTTACTTCGAGAATTTCAAATTCCTCTTCACCATTTGGCATTTGCACCATCACGCTATCTCCGACCTTGCGGCCATGCAATGATTGACCAATTGGAGAATCTATAGAAATTTTATATTGAGAAGGGTCTGCTTCATTATCACCGACAAGGACATACTCTCTCTTAGCTCCATCAGACTTTCTTCGTACCATAACCCTTTCACCTAGTCCAGCTTTTGAGTCTTTTTTATTAACTTTTTCTACAACAGCTCTCGATATAAGTTTTTCAAGATCGCTTATCCTATTCTCATTAAACTCTTTTTCTTCCATAGAAGCTCTATAGGCTGCGTTTTCTGAAAGATCGCCTTGTTCACTTGCACGTTTAATATCCTGTGCTATTTTCTCACGAATTGTTTCTTTTCTTTCCTCAAGTTCTTTCTTAAGCTCTTCTAAACCGTCTTTTGTTAATATAACATCTTGGTTCATTTTATTTTGTAAATTTATAAGTAATATATTCTTTTCCCTCGACTGTCCCGGTCTCAATTACCTTTTGATTGGAGATAATAGTATTCTGTTCCTCAACAATTGAATACCCAGAAGCTAAACCTGCTTCATAATCATAAATCACATCAAGTCCAGCGCTCGAAATTATTTCAAGACTTTTATTATACCCCCCACTAGATAAATTTTCAATCCCTTTCGAAAGCTCATAACTAAAACTCATTGCCTTACCATCTTCATAATCACCAACAACACATACCTCCCCTTCAAAAAATGTCTGCCCAAGAGAAGCATCACTTTCTTTAAGATTAAAATTTTTCGCTCCTGACGGGAGGCAAGTTATTACTCTATCTATATCCTGAGTGCTGCCCTGGGTAATTATGACATTTCTTGTAATAGTTAGATCTTTATTAATGAAATCCTCTATTTTTAAATTTATCGATGGGAAAAGCTCCGGATTAACAAGTTCAGGGTCAACTGTTACTGCCAGATGCACAAAATCCTCGGATATTTGTACATTTTCATCGCTTATTAGCTCTTCTTTAATATTTGCATCATCGCTTTCCACATATACTGAGGCACTTTTAGATGAATTAAACAATATCGGGAGTAATTGATAAAACTTATTCTTATCTTTTAAAACCGAATTTATCTGTGCAGCAAAGATATTTGTAATAATTTCGTTCCTTTTTGTCTTTGAAGCTTCATTACCCTGTAAAAGATTGATTGAATTCAAAAAACCATCGCTCTCTACTTTAACCTGGTTAAGTTCTACAGGACCTGTTATGTCGAAAATTTTTGCTAATGTTTCAAGGTCCATGAAGAAAATCGCATCCGGTGTAACACCATAATTAGCTTCATAGAAAGTACTTATATCATCATCGATTTCCGACCTATCATTAATAAGAAATAATTCCGAAAAGTTTACTGCCCCTGTATCAACATTTGTGCTTGAACTTGCCTGTATTTGTTTCTTTTCAGATTCAGTTAATGTTTGTACAAGATTATCATTTGTATCATTTAACTCAGTCAAATTTACATCCACTACTTTATTGTCCTGAAAATGTATATAACCTATTGATGATGGATATCCACCTCCGGGTGTGTATCTGGAATTATCCTGTATTATAATTGCATAGGTTGCATCGTTCTGGCGGATTATTAGATCGGAATAATTATCAATCATTTCAAGAATTTCTATTGTTTTCGATTCATATACTTTTAAGGTTTCTACCGTGTCTGCGGAATTATAACCAAACAGTCTCACAGGCTCATTTCTCGATAAAGTATCAGATGATGTTCTAATTCCATCTATATTTGATTTTATTCTAGTATCATATGATTTTACTTTCTCTAATTCTGCTGTATCTATGTCCGACTTGGTAACAGTAAATAATGATTCAGAGTTAGGCTGATATGTAATCCCAAGATCACTATTTTCCCAATACGAATCAAAAGCAGTCATCTGCTCGGAAGCCTGGTATAGTTGATCAGAATATAACTTCATGTAACGAACGTGGTTACTGACATCAATGAATTTTTTCTCCTCTCCAAAAACTTTAAAGATAATTTCCAGTTTTTCTACATTATTTGAAATATCACTAATCGAGCTGTTAATTTCCTTCATATCTTTCGACATAGTTGAGAGGTTGCCCTCTTGGGCTTCCTGATCGAGACGGTTTTTGTAATATTCGATTTGTACCAAATTTTTGCCTATTACAAAAACCGGCGAAATCAAACCTATATAAACTATAACGAAAATTATTAAAAGCACTAGGTAAAAAAATGCCTCTGCGATTGTAACCTTCTTTAAGAATGTTAGTTTAAAAGCCATTGAATCATACATTGCCTGGAACTTCCTCTGAATTTTTTCACTTGTTGTAAGTTGTCGTCTTTTTTTGGTACGTTCTCTCGCTTGTTCGCCAGCCATCAAAATACTTCCCTTACGGGCCTTTTCCTGGGCCTTGCGTTCAGCTATGAGCCTTGCAAGTGCTCCTTTTGGTTCATCTGCGAAATCATTATTCTGGCCATCCTGTCCTTGACCAGTTATATTTTCATTTCCTGCCCACTCCGGGTTTTCATTATTTTCATTCTTTTCAGTAATTTTATTGACTATGTCACTGGCATAATCCATTACCTGGCTTATGGCCCTAGTGAAAGAGACTCTTGGAGACCATCCTACAGTTGAGAGATTAATACCTGGTTTATGGAATTTAATTGGGAATGAAGTGTTTTTCGAATCAATAAATTTTATCTCACTGTTTTGTCCAGTTAATTCTTGTAATTTATAGGCTATGCTTAAATCTGTAATTTCCTCTTCGTTTGACAGTGAATATATTTTACCCTTAGTACCTTTGGTAAACATAGCCTTGATCAGACCATAAGCAGCATCCAGAACATGAATGTACATATTTGTTTCAAGACCATCAGATTCGACTGAAAGGTCTTCTCCTTTTGCAGCCTGAAATACCATTTTATCGAAACTATTATCAGGATCAAAGTCCATATATTTACCTATTACCCTGCCCATTCTGACTATCCTTGCATCTATACCGAATTTTTCTACTGATTCAAGTAATAGTGACTCGGAATAACGTTGTATCTCCATCTGAGTGTACATTGTCTGACTGCTTTGCCTCGGGATTTCAAAATTTGTATCAACATTCCCGTTTGTCATCATGGCTTGATAGGCATGAATAGAGCTCGATAACAATATCTTTGCCTCAAACTTATGAGTAAGTCTTATGATCATATCCAAATAATTCGATGACTGCAAAAGCTCTTGACTGGAAATATCATTTGTTATTCCATTCGCTTCATGTCCAAGATAGAAAACATAGTCAAGTCTTCTTAGGTCCTCATCCAAATAGTCAATTGCTGTAAGATCCAGAACAGTTAGAAGTTTTTTATTAGAAACATCTTCATATCTCTTAAGTGTTGATTCTACATCTTGATCTATTACAATTACATAACCGCCTTGTTCGATGAGGCTTTTCGCAATCTCAACACCTAAAAAATTATTTCCCTTAATAATTAAAGATGTTGGATATTTAATACTTGATTTTAGCTTGTTTTTTTCGCTCATGATTCTTCCCGTACCTCTAATGGATATTCAAATAATTTCACTTCTACATTTAAATCGTAGCCTTTAATTAGTTCCTTTTCCTCGTCGGTTTCAGGTAATAGATCAAATTCTATTGTTTCTGATGTTTCCTTCACAATTTTAACTTTATAATCTTTTGTAAGGTCAAGCTCATAATTTAATAATGGTGCATTAGATACTTCAACCTCATTTATATACACCTTCGCACCTTCTGGTTCTGTTCTGATATTTAAGAATGATTTTTTTTCTTCCACCCCTGTTGTTGCGTAAATTATATAACCCCCGGAAAATTTTTCAGTAGGACCGATTTCGTAAGCAAGGACCGTATTTATCCCTCTAACAAAGTTAATCATTCTAGTGAACTCGTAGTAATTTGCTGTTTGGTCTTCGGAGACACGTCTTAAAGCTATTAGATGATCACCTTGCTCAATTTCAACGATATCTAGGGGAGACCCTTCTTCTGTCACATTCCCAACCACTTCATTATCAATCTTCAATTCTACTTCTCCGGATGTCGAGTATACCTGCAACCCTGCGTACTTATCATCATTTTGAAGACCAAGTAGACCAAGAACCGAAATATTCCAGCTATTCCACGGTGACCACACTGCTAGAACAGCTAAAGCAATAACAATTGTTATACCAATAAATACACGCTTAAACAATTGGATTTAAATAATAATCTCCAAACATTATATGGTAGTACCGACCCCGTGGCAATTATTTAAGAGTTTTTCTTTGAAGAATTAACGTTTCGAATACTGTGGAGCTTTTCTAGCTTTGCGCAGACCCGTCTTCTTTCTTTCCTTCATCCTATCATCCCTGGTTAATAAGTGTGCCTTTTTCAATATCGCTTTAAACTCATCGCCCTGTTCTGCTAATGCTCTAGATAATGCATGCCGAATCGCCTGTACCTGACCAGATCGTCCACCTCCAGATGTTTTTGCTGTGAAATAGTATTTATCCAGTCCTTCAATCAAAACTAATGGCTCTAAGAGTACTTTTTTATCATATTGCTTTGTATAAGCAATATTTAAAGCTTTTTCGTTTATGAGTGTTTCGCCTTTTCCCTCATACAATCTTACAGTAGCAACTGATGTTTTTCGTCTGCCTAAAGCATATGTATATTTTGCCATATTTTATTAATAAACTTATTTAGTGTTAAATAATAATTTTTCCGGTTTCTGAGCTTCATTCTTATGCTCAGATGCAGGATATACGAACAAACGTTTTAGCATCTGTTTTCTGAGCTTATTATTTGGTAACATTCCTTTTACAGCATTTTCAATTATTTGCTCAGGTTTTCGTTTGAGTAGGTCCTGAAAATTTTCTACTTTTAGAGAACCCATGTAGCCAGAGTGCCTATAATATTTCTTTGACTCTTTCTTTTTTGGATAAATTGAAACCTTCTTAGCATTTATTATGACTACATAATCTCCGCTTAGCAGGTTATCAGAAAAGTTTACTTTGTCCTTTCCAATTAGAGTTACTGCTGCTTTACGTGCAAGCTGTCCCAATCTTATTCCTTCTGCATCTAGAAGATACCATTTCGCTTTTATTTCATTTTTTTTGATTGTTCTTGTTTTCATTTTTTATTTCTTCTTGTTTTCTTTTTTCTTAGATGTTTTCTTTAATTTTACTAATTTACCTGTTTTTGATTTTGCTTTTTTATCTTTATCTTTACCTACAAGAAGTAGTCTAGCTATAGACATACTACTATTGTCTCCTTTACGGTTTTCAAGTTTAAGCACACTAACAAAACCACTTGTTCTTCCCTTCAGTTCTGGCTTAATCTTTTCAACAACAAATTTCGAAAACTTTTTATCTTTCAATCGTTTCTCAAGAAAGCTTACCGCTTCACGTCCATCAACTTTAGTTAATCTAGACAACAAACTATCAACAAACTGTGTGGTTGCCTTGACCCTTGCTGTTGTTGATCTTAGCTTCCCTTTTTGCAAAAGTAATTTTGTCTGAGACAAAATTAGTGCCTCTCTTGCTGATTTATCTCTTGATAATTTTTTTGTCTTAACTCTATGCCTCATACTTTTTCTTTAATCTTTTAATGAAAATCCAAAATCAGTTAAAATATCAATAAGCTCCTCAAATGACTTCTTACCCATTCCTCTGAAATTCACAACTTCGTCTTTACTTCTACCGTTCAATTCATTCAATGTTGCTATCCCAGAATTCAAAAGGGAGTTTGTAAGTCTAGTCGACATATTAACTTCGCTGACCAATACTTTCTCTTCAAGTGATTCGTCAGGAGACTGTGCAGTTTGCTTTTCAAGACTTGCAGCATCACCTCCAGCAATATTCACCAAACGATTGGCAATCATATCATATATTTCAACTGCTTCCAATAATACTTCAGTTGGAGTTTTTGTTTTGTTTGTCGTGATCTTCAATATGATCTTATCGTAATCTGTTCTCTGTCCAACACGGGCCTGTGTGATAACAACTTCTACTCTAGTTACAGGGTTAAAATCTGACCCAACCGGGATAGTCCCGATCTCTTTACGTACAGATTCATCAGGGAATGAATAACCAAAACCTTTTTTAACCCTGATTTCTGCATCAAGCTTCGAGCTTGCTTTTGTTAATTTCGTAATAAGAAACTTTGGATCAATAATTTCAACATCTGGATTTGATTCAATATCAGATGCATGTACCTCGACTACTCCACTTTTACTACCTTTTTTTGTAAGTTTCAAGACAACCTCATCCTCCGAGTGAACTACAATTGAAAGATTTTGAAGTCTAAGTAATATTTCAAGTACATCATCTTGTACTCCACCAAGAGAAGTATATTCATGCTCGACTCCATTGATCTTTACAGACACAACTGCGGCACCTTCTATGGATGATAAAAGTATCCTTCTTAAAGAGTTCGCGATTGTATGACCATAACCTCTTGGTAATGGACCTATCTCAAATTCACCATAATCTTTTTCCTCTGTAACTTTCTTTAGCTGAAATTTGTCTATCTCTAACATGTGTTTATTGATTAAAATTTAAAAATTTATTAATTTATATTTTATTTAGAGTAAAGCTCAATTATAAATTGTTCTTTGATCCCTTTATCAATATTCTCCCTTAATGGCTCAGATAAAACTTGTCCTGATGTAGCTGCCTTCGTAAGCCAATCAGGAACTTGTCTTTTTTCGAGTTTTACTTCTTCAAGCACGTGTTTATATGCTGCAGTCTTTGCCATCTTTGGTTTCATTGAAACTTCATCTTTTACATTTACTACATATGATGGGATGTCCATTTTTCTTCCGTTTATCCTCACATGTCCATGTGTTACAAACTGCCTTGCTTGATTTCTGGTTTTAGCAAGCCCCATCCTATATACTACATTATCTAAACGCATTTCCAAAAGTTGCAAAAATCGCGTACCTGTATTTCCAGTTGATTTTCTTGCCTCATCAAAAAATTTTCTAAATTGTTTCTCAGTCATAAGATATGTTCTTTTTACTTTCTGCTTTTCTCTGAACTGTATAGAGTAGTTCGATGGCCTACCTCTTGAGACAGGGTGTTGTCCTGGCATCCCAGATCTTTTCTTCCATGCATCGCTACCAAAAAGTGTAGCATTTTCTCTTCTTTCAAGTTTTCTTTTCGGTCCTGTATATCTCATCTAAATAAATATAATAATAAATTATTTTTTAGGTTGTTTCCTTGACGTTACCCCTCCATGTGGGACAGGGGTATGATCTGATAATGATGTAATTTTCAAACCTGCTGAACGGATTCCTTTTACTGCTGCTTGTCTGCCCATACCCATTCCTTTGACAACAACAACTGCTTCGTGTATTCCATATTTTGATGCTTTAGAAACTGCATCTTCTGCTGCTTTGGTGGCAGCGAATGCTGTACTTTTTCTCGAGCCTTTGAAACCTACTGCTCCACCACTACTTTGAGCAAGTGTATTACCTTCATAATCCACTATAGAAACTATTGTATTATTGTAACCGCTTTTTATTTTAACGATCACTTTTTGTACTTGTTTTTTTGCTTTCTTTTTAGTTTTCAGAACTTTATTTTCTGCCATATGTTTTTAGTAATTCAAATAGATCTCTAAGTGCTTTTAAATAATTCTATGTCTTCTCAAGTTTATGTTTGAGTCCACCTACTGCTATATTTCTTCCCTTTCTTGTAACTGCATTCGTCCTTGTTCTCTGTCCCCTGACAGGCAGACCAAGTTTATGCCTCAAACCCCTATAGCTTTTTATATCTTTGAGCCTTTTGATATTCCTGTAAACCTCCTGTTTAAGTTCTCCTTCAACCTTCATATTTGTCTCTATAACCTGTGCAAGCCTTGAAAGTTGAGATTCATTTAATTTATTCACTTTTATATTTGGTTCAATATTTGCTAATCCTAAAACTTTCTTCGCACTAGCCCTTCCTATTCCATGTATGTACGTCAAAGCAATATCTATCCTTTTTTCATTTGGTATTTCAACACCTGTTATTCTAGCCATTTATTTATATAAATAATAAATTATCCTTGTCTTTGTTTATGTCGCGGATTTCTTTTGCAATAAACATAAATAATTGTCTTGCCTTTGGTATTTTTCCTTTTGACAATATAACAATGTTCACATCTTTTTTTAATTGAAGATTTTACTTTCATAAATTTAGAACCTATAAGTAATTCTGCCTTTAGTTAAATCATATGGACTTAGTTCAACTTCAACTTCGTCCCCTTCGATCAATTTTATATAATGCATTCTCATCCTGCCCGAAATATATGCAAATATCGTATGTTCTGTTCCTTGCATATCAATCACAACCTTAAATTTAGTTCCGGGCAATACCTCGGAAATCTTTCCTCTCACTTTAATCTTTTTTTGTGTATCTTTCATTTACTAACGTTTACGTGCAATAAAAAACTTCCTTTAAGATCCAGCTTAAAGGAATTCTTTGTAATTATATCAAAAAACTCAACAATAACAAAGATCCAAGCAATATTATCTATATTTTTCATAACTGCTTGTAATTGTATAAGAGCCTATTTGTCTATAAGTATCTATAATCACTCCAACGATAATTAATATACTTGTACCACCAATACCTGAAAGAACGAGTAAGTTCTCTTCCTGGAAAGCTATTCTGAATAGGTTTGGGATTAGAGCTATAGTAGCAAGGAACAAAGATCCAACAAATGTTAATTTTATCAGGATCGTCGCAATATATTTCGCTGTTGATTCGCCCGGTCTAATACCTGGTATAAAGCCACTACTTTTCTTTAGATTATCAGCAACTTCATCAGGTTTCATGACCACAAAAGTATAAAAATATGAAAACGCTATAATGAGCAGGAAATAAGTCACAAGATAACCTGTCGATCCAAAATCAGACAAGAATGAACCATTTATTTTATTCGCTATATCGTAACCAAATCCTGAATCGAACTGACCTGTCACAAAACTTGAAATAATTTGCGGAAATGATAACAAAGAGGAAGCAAAAATGACCGGTATAACGCCAGCTTGGTTCAACTTAATTGGCAAAAAACTACTGCGCATAGCTCCAGTTGCCCTGACTCTTTTTGCATATTGTATTACAAGCTTACGAGTGGCTTCTGTAACAAATACAATACCTATTATCATTATAATAAAACCTATAATTAATGTTGTTAATGGTAAGAAAGAACTGGACCTAACAATATCACCAACATTTTGGATCGATGGGAAGTCCAAGCTCATCCTGTCCAGGTCCTGTTTTATAAGAGATGGTAATGAACCTAGAATTCCGATCATAATAACAACTGACGAACCATTACCAATACCTCTTTCTGTGATCAATTCTCCAAACCACATTAAAATCATACTGCCAGCCGTCATAGAAACAATCATGACAACTTTATCCATGACTGTAAGGTTATTTACAAAATCATTAATATCCGCATTTCCCTGGTTTGATAATTGAGAAAATAACAACATTATAATGACAGTTGATTGAACGAGTGCCAGTGGCAAGGTAAGATAACGAGTATATTGATTTATTATTTTTTTGCCCCTTTCTCCTTCTTTAGAAATTTCTTCAAGTTTTGGGATCACGGATGAAAGTAATTGAAGGATAATAGATGCATTTATATATGGTCCTATTCCTATGGCTATTACCGAAAAACTGTCAATTCGACCACCTGTTATTAAAGTATAAAAAGTCGAAAATGGGCTATCACCAGTTGTTGTTTCTATAACGTCTTTAGTGAAACCAGGAATGGGAACAGTACTAAGAGCCCTTATCACAACTATGATAAAAATTGTAAAAATGATCCTTTTTCTTAGTTCTTTATTTGAAACAACATTCTGTATTGCTTTTGGCAGGAAATTCAATTTCAACCTCAGTTTAGGAAATTTAACACGGATTGCTGGTTTTTTAATTTGAATTTTAGTCATTTATTTTTATACCTACCTACCAATGGCAGGCGAATGAACTTATTTTACAGAGCCCTTTAATTTTTCAATTATTTGTTTTGCTTTTTTAGAAACTTTTAAGCCTTCAAGATGAAGCTCTTTTGTAAGTTTGCCGTCAGAGAGTATTTTGATCTCGGCCTTGCCGCTTTTTGGTTTAGCTAAATTCTTTTCAATTAGTATTTTCATATCAACCTTAGCTTTATTTGCAAGAACTTCCAAATCATTAAGATTTAACACTATTACTTCTTTTTTTAATTTCTTTGCTTCCCTTGAAAAACCACGTAGTTTAGGGATCCTTCTTGATAATGGCATCGCACCACCTTCGAAACCAGGGCGTGGTCTTGAATAACCAGATCTAGATTTTTGTCCTTTTTGACCCCTTCCGGTTGTATGTCCTCCCCTACCTGAACCATAACCTCTACCTCTTCGAACTGTTTTATTTTTTGCTTTTGGTGAATTTAGATTATTTAACATATTTATTTCTTGAATATTTTATTTAAAGTTTATAGTCTTGTACCTCTTAACAAACTTAAAGCTTCTAAAGTAGCATAGGCATTATTGATACTACTCCTACTACCTATTACTTTACTCAAAATATCTTTAATTCCAGCTAGCTCAACTACTGCCCTAATTGCTGATCCTGCAATAATCCCAGTTCCAGGAGCTGCAGGTCTTAGAAATATTTTTGCTGCACCTTTTTTGTGAAATAGCTCATATGGAATAGTATCTCCACGTTTTTCTATCATCACTAAATGTTTTTTTGCATATGCCATTGCTTTCCCTTCAGCTGCTTTTACATCTGCACCTTTACCAACACCCATTCCTACTCTACCTTTTTTATCTCCTGCTACCAATACAACACTTAGGCGCATTCTTTTTCCACCTTTATATACTCTTGTAACACGTCTGATCGATATAATCCTACTATCCAGTTCTTCATGCTTTTCTTTTCTACCTCTAGATCTATCATGTCTTCCTCTCCTGTTCTCGACAGGCCTTTGTCTCTTTTTTATCCTGATCTTCTCTAGTGCTTGTGTTGGTGAACTAGCATTAGATTTAATTTCAGGTTTAACTTGTAAATTTTTTACTTCTGTCATTTAAAGAAATTAAAATTTTAATCCGTTTTCACGAGCTTTTTCTGCAATTGCTTTGACCCTCCCATGATACTTATATCCTTGTCTGTCAAAAACAACTTCTTTGATACCAACTTTAAGTGCTTTCTTAGCTATATCTTCGCCAACTTTCTCCGCGATTTGAATTTTTGTTAATTTTGGACCGGATTTTTTCGACCCGGCCTGCTTATTCAATTTTAAATCGCTTGCTCCTACAACAACCTTACCTTTTTCAACGTCAAAAATCTGTGCATAAATATGCTGATTAGATCTAGAAACTAAAAGTCTAGCTCTTCTAGAACCTTCCAGTTTCTTCTTTGATCTCATTCTTCTTTTTACTTGCAAATAATTTTTTGTCATTTTAATTTATTGAAAATTACTCTTTTGTCGAAATTGCAGCTTTACCTGCTTTTCGTCTAACATATTCACCTTTATACCTGATACCTTTTCCTTTATAAGGTTCAGGCTTTTTAATTTCTCTTATTTTAGCAGCGAAATGTCCGACTTTTTCTTTATCAATTCCGCTTATCTTTAGATCTGTTTTGTCTTTTATATCTACTTTAAGTCCATCTGGTATTGGTATTAATACTGGATGTGTTAGTCCTAATGATAATTCAAGATTATTTCCATTAGTATTTGCCCTAAAGCCAACGCCAACTATTTCAAGCTCTTTGATAAATTCCTCTTTTACACCTATTACCATGTTTGCGATCAAGGACCTGTACAGTCCATGTAAGCTACGGACCGTTTTTAGTTCGCTCGTCCTTTTTACAATAATTTCCTGTCCCTGCACTTCTACCTCAATACCTTTTCGAACATCCTGCGCAAGTTCGCCTTTTGGACCCTTTACTCTAACCTTTATATGATTAAACTGTCCACCTTTTTCTATAGTGACCTGTATTCCTTCTTCAATTTTTATTGGGCTTTTGCCTACTCTTGACATAATTTATTTAGATTTATTATTTATTAAATTTTTACTACAAACTATAAAATATTTATCATAAAAACACTTATTACCATATCCGGCAAAGGAACTCTCCGCCGACACGTTCTTCACGTGCATGATCGCCAGTCATAACTCCCCTTGGTGTTGAAAAGATAGAGATTCCAATTCCTCTTTTTATTCTTAAAATCTGTTTATAACCTTTATAAAATCTTACACCTGGCTTGGATACCCTTTCTAATTTTGTGATAGCAGGTACACCATTAACGTATTTTAACTTAATTTTAAGGTTATTCTGAATCTCTGATTTTACGACTTCATAATCTTCAATAAAACCTTCCTCTTTAAGGATTTTCGCGATTGATTCTATCATCTTCGATGAAGGTAATATTAAGTCTGTTTTTTTTCTTGCTATTGCATTTCTGACTCTTGTTAGGAAATCAGCAATTGTATCGTTAACCATAATTTAAATTAATATAAAATCTTTAATTTACTGAAAATTACCAACTTGATCTAGTAACACCAGGTAAAAGCCCTTTATGCGCCCTTTCTCTAACACAAATTCTGCACATTCCAAATTCACGAATATATCCTCGTGTTCTTCCACATATTGCACACCTGCTGAACTTTTTTGTTGGATGCTTCAAAACACCTTTCTTATAAAGTTCGTTATATTTCCTTGCTTTATGCTCTTGTGCTGCTGTACTCAAAGTTAAAAATAATTAATAAATAATAATTGGCAATTACTTCTTTTTAAATGGCATTCCAAGTTTTGTTAACAAAACTTTGCTTTGTTCATCGCTATTCCCAGAAATTGTAAAAATAACCTGCATTCCTCTGGCCCTTGTTACTTTATTTGGATCTACCTCAGGAAATACATTGTGCTCTTTAAGTCCAAGGGCATAATTTCCTCGTCCATCAAATGCTCTATCAGAAACTCCCCTAAAGTCCTTAGTTCTAGGTAGAACTATATTTACAAGCCTATCAAAGAATTCCCACATTTTGTTATTTCTTAGGGTCACTTTCAAACCTATGTCCTGTCCAATTCTTATTTTAAAGTTTGATATTGCCTTTTTTGATTTAGTCTTTACTGGTCTCTGACCAGCTATCATTGCAATATCTTCCAACATATCATCAAGAATTTTTGAATCTTTGATTGCTTCGCCAAGGCCTACGTTTACTATGATTTTTTCAAGTTTTGGAACCGCCATTATGTTTTTTATATTAAGCTCTTTTAAAAGCTCCTGCCTAATTTTTTCGTTATATTCTTTTTTTAATCTCGGTGTATTTTGCATTATATTAATTATTTGTTCTTAATTTTAAATTTCTTTTTTAGCTTTTTGGCTCATTCTAACTTTTTTGCCTGTTTGTTTATCAATCTTGAAGCCAATCCTTGTTGATTTTCCTGTATGTGGGCAAACCAACATAACTTTTGATACGTAAATTGGAGCTTCAACTTTGATTCGTCCTCCAGGATTATTTTTATTACCTGTTTCTTTTTTATGTTTTGTAACCATATTTACTCCCTTTACTATTACCTTTTTCTCTTTCAAAAATACTTCCATTACCTTAGCCTCTTTGCCACGGTCTTTTCCTGATAAAATTTTTACGATGTCATTTTTTCTTATTTTCATAATACTTCGGGTGCTAAACTAACTATTTTATTAAAACCTTTTTCTTTTAATTCTCTAGCTATCGGTCCAAAAATTCTTGTTGCTTTTGGCTCTTTGTTATCTTTGTTGATTATAACAGCTGCATTATCATCAAACCTAATATAACTTCCGTCTTTTCTTCTAGTTTCTTTAGTTACTCTAACAACGACTGCATGTATCACTTCTCCTTGTTTATAATCAGAATCAGGTTGTACATGTTTTGTAGATGCACTCACAATTTCGCCTACACCTGCAAATCTTTGGTACTTACCTCCTTTGGCCCTACCAAGGACCTGGATCACCATAATCTCCTTGACTCCACTGTTATCTGCTACTTTTAATCTAGTTTGACTTTGTACCATTTAGCGTAATATTTAATTAATTATTTATTATTTAACTATTTCTTTAACTAATTTAAAGTATTTCTTCTTAGAAATTGGCCTGCATTCTTCTATTGCAACCTTATCTCCAACCTTTACATCTTTACTCGTGCTATGTACCAAATATCTTTTATGACTTTTAGTAATTTTTGTATAAAGCGGATGTGGTGCTTTAGTTTCAACTTCCACTTTTACTGTATTGTCATTTACTATTTTTACAACTATTCCCTTATGTTGTTTAATTATTTTTTCGTGTTTTTCGTTCATAGATTTATAAATTATTTTTTAATTACTTTTTTAACTTTTTTTGATTTTTCTTTCGTCTTTTCTTTCGTTTCCTTAACATCTTTTACTTTCTTTGTTTTCACAGGTTTTCTATCTACGACTTTTTTAGTCACAATTTTTTTTATTTTCCTCTCAATGCCGAGTTCTTTTTCTTTTAAAATAGTCATAGCCCTTGCTAAATCCTTTTTATCTTCCCGGTAATCCCTCACTTTAGCTAGTTCTCCTGATTTAATATCAAACGCTCCCTGGCTTATGCTCTCTTTCAAGCTCATTACTTTTGTTCTTAGTTGTTTTAAACTTAATTCATGAAACTCCATATTTAGTCTTTTTTAATAATTCTTGTTCTAATTGGCAGTTTATCAGCTGCTCTTTTAAATGCGGACATTGCAACATATTCATCAACTCCGCCTAGTTCAAATAAAATTCGTCCTGGTTTTACAACAAATACATACCCTTCAACATCACCTTTACCTTTGCCCATACCAACTTCATCTGGTTTTTTAGTATATGGCTTTTGAGGAAAAACTCTTAGCCATAATTTACCTTTCCTCTTTGTTTCTCTAACTATTGCTTTTCTAGCAGACTCAAGTTGTTTTGCTGTTACCCAAGCCCTTGTCATCGCTTTTAGACCAAACTCCCCCACCGATATCTGACTACCTCTTATATCTGAGCCTTTCATCCTGCCTCGAAACTCTTTCCTATATTTTGTTCGTTTTGGTTGTAACATTTATTTAATTTCTAATATTATTTTTCACCTTTAAAAATCCATACTTTAACGCCGTGCTTTCCTGCATTTGGTACATCTGCATCAATGTAGTAATAATCAATATCTGCTCTTAATGTTTGTAAAGGAACTGTACCCCACTGAAATTTTTCTGTTCTAGCTATTTCGACACCTTTGATCCTACCAGAAACCCATACTCTTACACCATTTACGAATCCTGAATTTCTTGCATTATCAATTTCTCTTAATGCAGCAAATTTTGGCACAATCCTTCTCTCAAGCTGGTCTTTTATATTCATTGCTATCAATCTTGCTGATGCTTCCGGTCTCTTCACTTCCAAGACCTTCAAATCAACTTTTGTTTTCATCAATCTATTTAGTTCAATTTTTAATTCCTCAATTCCACTACCTCCACGACCAATCACTACGCCAGGTCTTGCTACTGTTATTTCAACAGCTACATTATTCATAGATCTTTTGATCCTTATATCATGAATCCCTGCCGATTTTAGTTTCTCTCCAATAAAATCCCTAGCCTTTAGATCTTCTAAAAGCATTCTTGAATAATCACGCTTGTCCGAATACCAAACAGATTTCCAATCTTTATTTACAGCCATCCTTAAACCTGTTGGATTTGTTTTTTGACCCATAAAATTAATTTAAGATAAACAAAATTAAATAAATTTAACTTCTTTTACTTACCTCTCGCTTGCACCCTTCTAAATAAACCCTTACTCCTAATTTGAGCTAATTTACCTTGTTTCTTCATACTTTCCTTTTCCTCTTTCTTTTCCCTTGGCTCTTTTATTGTTTCGACCTGAGGTTTTTGGTCTTCTATTTTTTCCTTTTCCTTTGATTCTTTTATTGTTTTTCCAACTTCTTTCTTTCCTTTTTGTTCTTTGTCTTGAACCTTTGCTAAATCTTTTGCAATTTTATTCTCTTCTTCGGATTCTGTTACACCAATAATTATATGACAATTTCTTTTCAATATTTGATGATATCTACCTTTACTCACCGCCCTGCCTCTTTTAAATGTTGGGGCTTCATCAACTCTAGCTTCTGTAATTACAAGCTTTGCCTTATCCATATCGTGGTTAAATTCAGCATTAGCTATTGCAGATTCTATTGTTTTTCTTACTGGCAATGCTGCTGATTTGTTAACAAAATTTAACATTTCAACTGAGTATAGTGCATTACCACCACGTACCATATTAATAATCAGCCTTGCCTTTTGAGCTGATGTCCTAATGTATTTACTTTTTGCATAAATAATTTTTTTTGCCATTTTTTAATTAACTTCTAACATCTAACCTCAAAAGTAAAACTGTTATTCATCTATTGTTCTACCTGCAGTACCAGTTGCCTTTGCAATCTTTCCTTTCTTACTATGACCAGTAAATTTCCTTGTTGGTGAAAATTCACCCAGTTTATGACCGACCATCGATTCTGTTACAAATACTTCAATAAAATTTTTACCATTATGTACTGCAAATGTCACAGAAACCATGTCTGGTGTGATCACACTGCTTCGTGACCATGTTTTAATAGGTTTCTTATCACCAGCAGCTTGTGCTTTCTTTATCTTTTTTATTAACTTTTCATCTACATATGGTCCCTTTTTAGTTGATCTGCTCATTTTTATTAACTTATTAACGAATTAATTTATTAACTGATTATACTATAGTTTTCCCTAATTTTTTGACCTTTGGCCTTTGCCTAGTTGTCTTTCTTCGAATAATATATTTATTTGTTCTCTTATATTTTCTGGTTTTAGCACCCTGTTTCTTACCCCAAGGAGTTTTAGCAGGTCCTCCTGGGCCGTGTCTTCCACCTTTACCTTGTCCTCCAGAGTGTGGATGTCCTTCAGATTGTGCTGTACCTCTTACTGTAGGTCTTATACCCATATGTCTTTTTCTTCCTGCTTTACCGAGTTTAACATTTTGATGTTCATCATTTCCTACTTCTCCGACAGTGGCGAAATTTTCCTCACGGACAAGCCTTATCTCTCCACTTTGCATTTTTAACTGAATGTATTTTTTATCACCACCCTGGATTTGAACAGATGTACCAGCTGACCGTGCAAGTATTCCACCTTTACCTTTATTAAGTTCAACATTATGAACGAAACTTCCAACTGGCATATTTTTCAACGGCATTGCATTACCTATTCTGATAGGAATATCCTTTTCACCAGACAAAATACTTTGTCCTCTTGTTAGTCCTTTTGGTGCGAGAATATACCTTCTTTCACCATCAACATATTTTACAAGTGCTATATTTGCTGACCTGTTAGGGTCATATTCAATTGTTTCAACCGTTCCAACTACATTATATTTATCACGCATAAAATCAATTATTCTATATTGCCTTCTTTGTCTGCCACCCTTATGCCTCACAGTAATAACGCCTCTTACATTCTTTCCTGCTATGCTATGCAAAGACTTCCTTAATTTTTTTGGTTTAACAGGGGCATCCAAGTCACGCGTATTTAATAACTCGGTATGTCTTCTTGTTGATGTTGTAGGTTTATATATTTTTAACATTTTTTTATTTCATATCAAAAAGATCTATTTTTTGTCCTTTTTTTAAAGTAAGTATCGCTTTTTTATAATTTTGCCTAACACCTGATTGCCTTTTTGACCCAAAGTTTTTTATCTTACCGAGCTGATTGATTATCCTTACCTTTTCTACGTCTACACTAAACTTTGACTTCACCTGTTTTGCAATACTTTTTTTATCTGCAACAGTGTTTACTAGAAAAGTATATTCATTCTTATCTGTTGCTAATTTATATGTTTTTTCTGTTAATATTGGTTTTATTAATATCATTTTATTTTTCTAATTTTTTAGTTTTAGATCCCCAGGTCTGATTAATTTTCTCCAAAGCGCTTTCCAATATCACAAGGCCTGAATTATCAAGTATATTGTATGTATTTAGCTCACCAACACGCACAACATTTACGTTATCTATATTTTTTGCTGCCTTATTTAATCCCTGTTCTTCAACCTGTATAAATGTTATCTTCCCTTTAACTCCTAAATTTTTCAATGCAGACTCAATTTCTTTCGTCTTTGTTGGTTTAAAATCTTCTATAACAATGATCTCCTTATTTTCGTTTTTCAAGCTGAATGCACTTTTCATCGCGCTAACTCTTGCTTTTTGGTTCAATTTCTTAACGTAGTTCCTTGCATTTGTTGGGCCAAAAGTTACTCCTCCACCCTTCCAAATAGGACTTCTAATAGATCCATGCCTTGCTCTACCTGTTCCCTTTTGCTTCCATGGTTTTTTACCACCTCCACTAACTTCTGATCTGTCCTTTGCTTGTGCATTAGCCTCTCTTTGATTTTGTAAATATACATAAATTGCTTGACTGATCAAATTTTTATTAACTTTACAGTCAAAAATTCCAGGGTCAAGTTTAACCTTTTTAACTGTTTTCTTGCCTTTTTTATCAAATATATTTAAATTCATTTATTAAGCTTAAACTAATAATTTTTTTATTTAATTCCTGTTCGTGTTTATTAACTAATGCAATAAACTCATTTTCGGTTTTGTTTAATACTTGCAACTTCTCATTTCCCGCTTTTAATTTTGAAGATGCTTCATTTCCTGTTTCAACATCTTCACTTAACTCCCATGCAATATCAATAATTTCTCTATATTTCTGTCTAATTTCAAATGGTTCATCCTCACTTTCTTCCAGTTCCTCCATTAAAGAAAGTTCTGAATATAACTTATCAAGTTTTTGATTATCAATTTCACCACTAATTAATATATTCAATTGTTCTATGTTGCGTACCTTTTCATTAGCTGACTTCAAATACTCTTCTCTTTCTTTCAACTTACCAAAGTCATAGTTCAGGACAAAAACAGTAATATCAATCAATATTAAACATATTAATATCACTATTTTTATCATGTTTGCCATTTATGCCTCTGTTTTTATTAATAGAAATCCACTTTTTGGACCAGGCAATGCACCTTTGATGTATAGAATTCCTGCTTCTTTATCATACTTTTTAACTACAAGATTTTTAACAGTCTGGATTTTCCCACCCATTCTTCCGGCCATTCTTTTGCCTTTATAAATTCTACCTGGTGTTGTACCAGAACCTATTGATCCAGGTGCTCTTTGTCTATCTGATTGACCGTGTGTTTTTGGACCACCTTTGAATCCCCATCGCTTTACTACTCCTGCAAATCCTTTTCCTTTTGTAACTCCAGAAACTATGACCTTCTCTCCTTCTTTAACTTCGAAATCAACTGACTTACCATTTTGATTAGTGTTAGCATCATCTAATACCTCAACACGAAATTCACTTACTTTTTCAGGTAATTCACTGACTCCTTTATAGGCCTGTTTTTGTGCTTTTGTTGATCTTTTCTTACTTCCATACCCAAGTATAACAGCATTATATCCATCTTTATCTTTATTCCTTCTGCCTATAACCATAGCTTTAGATATATCAACCAAAGTTACAGGCGATACAATACCTTCTTTATTAAATACCTGTGTCATTTCTTTTTTTACACCAATTGTAAATTTCATTATTAAATTCAGTACTTTTGCTCTCTTGAAATAAAAAAAGCCCTTTACCACAATAAAGAGCTTTGTGGTAACTTGTCCCGTCAACCGGAACAGTATTGACCTTCACTCGCCCTGTCATTCATTCAGACAGGCATTTGCGAGTAATTATTTAATCTCAACACTTACTCCAGCTGCTAGCTGCAAGTGTGTCAATGATTCAATAGTTTTAGGATTTGGCTCGATAATATCAATTATTCTAGCGTGCGTCCTCATTTCAAAGTGCTCTTTACTTTTTGCATCAACGTGAGGTGATCTAAGAACTGCCCATTTCTTTATCCTGTTAGGTAAAGGAATAGGTCCAGCTGTTTTAGCTCCTGTCCTCAAGGCAGTATCAATAACCTGCTCAGATGCCTTATCGACAACTTTAGCATCATAACCTTTTATTTTGATCCTAATCTTTTGCATTTTTAAAAAGCTTATAAAGACTCCCCTTTTTTAGGGGGGAGTTTTCTTTATTTATTTAATTATTTTTGTAACAACTCCTGATCCTACTGTTCTTCCACCTTCTCTAATTGCAAACCTCATCTTCTCTTCGATAGCTGCTGGTGTGACAAGTTTAATAATAAGCTCTACATTATCACCAGGCATTACCATTTCAGTTCCTTCTTTGAGTGTTACAGATCCAGTTACATCAGTTGTTCTGATGTAGAACTGAGGCCTATATCCAGTGAAGAATGCTGTGTGTCTTCCACCTTCATCTTTTCCTAGAACGTAGGTCTGTGCTTCAAACTCTGTGTGTGGTTTAATACTTCCTTTTCCAGCAAGTACTTGTCCTCTTTCAATTTCTTCACGTTTAATACCTCTAAGTAGAAGACCAACATTATCTCCAGCCTGACCTTCGTTAAGAGTTTTATTGAACATCTCAACTCCAGTTACTGTTACCTGTTTTATATCTTTCATCATACCAACCTGATCGATTGTCTCACCAATTTTAACTTTACCTCTTTCAATTCTACCTGTTGCAACCGTACCTCTTCCTTCAATTGAGAATACATCCTCAACTGGTAGTAAGAATGGCTGATCAAGTGGTCTTTCTGGCATTGGGATATCTTTATCAACTGCTGCCATCAATTCTTTCATTGCTTTAGTACCTTCCTCTTCACCTTTTTCAGCTTTTAATGCTGAACCTTTAACAACACTTACTTTATCTCCAGCAAAACCATTTTTTGTAAGAAGTTCTCGAACTTCCTCTTCAACAAGAGCAACTAAATCATCATCCATCTCTTCAAACATATTGATGAAAACAACAAAGTGCTTTACACCTACTTGTTTTGCGAGAAGTACATGCTCAGTTGTTTGTGGCATTGGACCATCAGAAGCAGATACAACAAGAATAGCTCCGTCCATTTGAGCAGCACCAGTGATCATATTTTTAATATAATCTTTGTGCCCTGGACAGTCTACGATTGCATAGTGCCTGTTTTCTGTTTCAGCTTCAACGTGAGCAACTGCAATTGTAATAGATTTTGCTCTTGATTCTGGTGATTTATCTAATTTCTCTTTCCATTTCTCTTTTTCTTCTCCACCGAAGACATTTAATATGCCTCTAAGTAATGTAGTTTTACC